>MJGMH2__coassemble_564_pt1 | contig 39391 bp, 31 predicted proteins | sample MJGMH2__metabat2_low_PE_018 | metagenome-assembled genome bin MJGMH2
CCGTGTCTTATCAGGCCAGCGTCGCATCAGACAAAATGTCACTGCTTTGGCTCTTCGCTCCAGTCATCGCTTTCGGAAAGATCGCCACTGCTGGGGATTCGTTTTTCTTCAGCAGCCCATTCTCCGAGGTCGATCAGCTGGCAACGTTTGGAACAAAATGGCCGAAACGGGCTGATTTCACCCCACACCACCGTTTTCCCGCAGGTTGGGCAATTCACCGTAATAGTTTCTGACATTTTTACTCCTTAGCAACAGGCCAGTTCGAAATCCAGACGTTCCGGTACCTGTCCGTTTTCACTGTCCAGCGGCATAAAACGAATGGCAAAACGGCTCTTATGACCGGAAATTTGCGGATAAAGCTGTGAATCGAGCGACAGATTCAGACGCAGCAAGTCGGCATCGCCACCGTTATCCTGATAAAAACCATTCAGGCTGGTTTGTTTACGGAAGGGGGCCGACTGGCGAATTAAATCCAGCACCATGGTAAGTGCCTGGGTGAGCGGGTTCAGGCTGGCAATCCAGGTTTCTACCTGGCTGTCGCGCTGCGCCTGGGGTAGATGCAGCCAAATGTGCAATGTAGGTAAATCAAAGCTACAACAGCCGCCTGGGATGCTCAGTCGCTGACGCACCAGAGCAATCAAACGATCTTCACGCAGAAATTGCCCGATACGCGGCGCGGAAATTAATACGCTCCCCGCCGCTTTTAACTGCTGAATTAATGCTTCAATACGGCTCTGGTCCACGCCAGGCACGCCAATCCAGGTCTGGAGTTTACGTTGCTGCCGGTCAAGTTCTTTCAACAGCTCAGTGCGGACTTCGCCGCGCTCGAAAACATCCAGTAATTCACTGACATTACGGAAGAAATGCAGCGCGCCAGCGTGGTCAACGATGGGTAGATTAACGGTGAGTTGCTGAATCAAAAACTCAATGCGCAGCCATGTACGCATTTTTTCATTTAGTGGATGTTCAAAAAGGACCTGGGTCTGCATTACGGTTTTTCCTGTGAGACAAACTGCGACGCAAGCTGCAAATAGTGTGCGTGCAGGCGGGCAACATCCGATGCGATAGCATCCGGTGCGCCGTTATTATCAATGACGTCATCTGCCACGGCAAGGCGGGCTTCGCGCGTTGCCTGAGCAGCAAGGATTTGTTCAACATGCTCGCGAGTTACATCATCGCGCTGCATGGTGCGCTTAAGTTGCGTTTCTGGGCTGACATCCACCACCAGCACTCGATTCGCTTTTTTATACAGTGAGTTTTCTACCAGCAATGGCACAACCCATAGTACATAGGGGGAAGTAGCTTGCTGGATCTGGTGTTGCGTCTCTTGCTGAATCAGCGGATGCAGCAGGGCGTTAAGCCAGTTTTTCTCTTCCGGGTTGGCGAAGATCCGCTCGCGCAAGGCCCGGCGCTGCAATGTTCCATCAGCAGCAATCATGTTAGCGCCAAAGTGATCAGCAATGGCATGTAGCGCAGGTGCACCTGGTTCAACCACCTGACGCGCAATAATATCGGCATCAATGACGTTAATTCCGAGATCAGCAAACGCATTGGCAACGGTACTCTTGCCACTGCCAATGCCTCCCGTTAAGGCAACTATATACCTCATAATTTATATTTCCGGGAATTCATCATGATTATCAAAACGTTAAAAATGAGCGCACGAAAGCGAAATTGATGAAACGTTCGCTCACTATTTACCAGGTAAATTTATGGGATTGTAGCGTAAAAAAAGACAATTTCGCAGTCTTGCGCCGCATTGATTAGTGCGTATGATAGCGTCACTGGAGTTGCGCTCTTACCCTTATAGCCATTAACCCCAGGAATCCGCACATGCGTATTGAAGAAGATCTGAAGTTAGGTTTTAAAGACGTTCTCATCCGCCCTAAACGCTCCACTCTTAAAAGCCGTTCCGATGTTGAACTGGAACGTCAATTCACCTTCAAACATTCAGGTCAGAGCTGGTCCGGCGTGCCGATTATCGCCGCAAATATGGACACCGTAGGCACATTTTCTATGGCCTCTGCGCTGGCTTCTTTTGATATTTTGACTGCTGTGCATAAACACTATTCTGTCGAAGAGTGGCAAGCGTTTATCAACAATTCTTCCGCTGATGTGCTGAAACATGTGATGGTTTCTACCGGCACGTCTGATGCGGATTTCGAAAAAACTAAACAGATTCTCGACCTGAACCCGGCATTAAACTTCGTTTGTATTGACGTGGCGAATGGTTATTCCGAACACTTCGTGCAGTTCGTTGCGAAAGCGCATGAAGCGTGGCCGACCAAAACCATTTGTGCTGGCAACGTAGTGACTGGTGAAATGTGTGAGGAGCTTATCCTCTCCGGTGCCGATATCGTTAAAGTTGGCATTGGCCCAGGTTCTGTTTGTACAACTCGCGTCAAAACAGGCGTCGGTTATCCGCAACTTTCTGCGGTAATCGAATGTGCCGATGCTGCGCACGGTCTGGGCGGAATGATCGTCAGCGACGGTGGCTGCACCACGCCGGGCGATGTCGCGAAAGCCTTTGGCGGCGGTGCCGATTTCGTCATGCTTGGCGGTATGCTGGCGGGCCACGAAGAGAGCGGCGGTCGCATCGTTGAGGAGAACGGCGAGAAATTTATGCTGTTCTACGGCATGAGCTCCGAGTCTGCGATGAAACGTCACGTTGGCGGCGTTGCGGAATATCGCGCAGCAGAAGGTAAAACCGTTAAGCTGCCGCTGCGAGGCCCGGTTGAAAATACCGCGCGTGATATTTTGGGCGGCCTGCGTTCAGCTTGTACATACGTTGGGGCTTCACGCCTGAAAGAGCTGACCAAGCGCACCACATTTATCCGTGTGCTGGAACAAGAAAACCGCATCTTCAACAATCTGTAATCTCCCAACGCTGGCGTGGAGCAACACGCCAGCGTTATCCCATTCCACTCATCGCATCGCCTAAATGGAAAATTGGCAGATACATTGCCACCACCAGCGTACCGATAATTCCTCCCGTTATGATCAGCAACGCCGGTTCCAGTAAGGCTGCGAGGTTATTCGCCAGCGCCATTGTGTTATCCCGATGATGATGGGCGAGGTTGTCTAACATGAGATCCAGCGAGCCGGATGCCTCTCCTGTTCTCACTAATTGCAAACAGAGTGGGCTAAACTCACCGGCATTTTTTAGCGCCAGCCAGATGGGTTGACCGTTACTGATATCGTGCTGGATTTGTGTCAGAAGTTGCACCCAGTACGGGCAGCGCATTGTTTCTCTGACGCTCTCAACGCCCTGTAAAAAAGTAATGCCTGCACTTTGTGTCAGCGCCAGAATCGTAAAGATCTGCGTGAGTTTTTGTCCCCGCATCAGTGAACCCATAATCGGGATGCGTAACAGCCATTTCTGCCGCGCGATAAGCCAGGTCGGGCGGCGCATCAGCAACTTATTGGCTATCGCCAGCAGAAAGCCGAACAACACCAGCAGCCAGCCCCATTCGCCACTAAAGTCTGCCAGCGTCATGATCCCCTGCGTTAGTACCGGTAGTGGGGTGTTGAAGGTCTTATAAATAGCAGCAAACTCCGGCAGCACAAAATGCAGCATTGCCACAACCACCATGATTGCCATCGCTAAAATGATAATGGGATAACGTAACGCTGATTTCACTTTGTCGGTCAACTGACGCTGGGCTTTTTGCTGACGCGCCAGTTCAAAGCAGCATTCATCCAGCTTACCGGTCAGTTCACCCGTGCGGATCATCGCCTGATAGAGCGGCGGAAATACCTCTGACCAGGGCAATAAGGCATTGGAAAAGGCAACGCCCTGTTCAAGATCGTGCGCCAGCGATTGCAGCAACGCTTGCCATTGCTTACTGGGATGCTGTTCCGCCAGCAGAGCCAGCCCTTCAGAAAGCGTTAACCCTGCTTTGAGTAGCGTCGCCAGTTGATGAATGACTTCCGCGCTTTTATCTCCTCGCCACTGCGCAGAATTGATGGCGATTCGCTTCAGGCTTAGTGGGGTAACTATCTGTTGCTGTAGTGCCATAAGCAGCAAAGCACGGCTCTCTGCCCATAGCATCCCATCTTGCGCATTGCCGTCGCCGGTTATGCCATGCCAGCGCCAGAGTTGCTTACTCGCCATGCGGCATCCCCAATACGCGGATTAACTCTTCAAAGGTGGTTAAGCCTTGCTCCACGGCCAGGCAGCCGTTTTCAAAAAGCGTACGCATACCCGCCTGTCGGGCGTGCATTTCCAGCGATTCAACGTCGGTATTAGCGGAAATAAGCTGGCGTATGATCGGTGTTATGGGTAGAACTTCAAATAAGGCCGTACGACCATAAAAACCGTGGTAGCAATGTACACAACCGGGTGCTTGCCAGCGGGGCAGCGGCGACGGCCATACATTGTCTGGAATATGGATGGGCTCCCCTTGCTGCCGGCGACAATGCGGGCAAAGTTTGCGTACCAGACGCTGGGCTATTACCAGCGTAAGCGCCGATGATAGCATCCAGCGGGCGACTCCCATTTGCTGTAAACGTACCAGCGTTTCGCAGGTGGAATTAGTGTGTAGGGTAGACAACACCAGGTGACCGGTTTGCGCGGCTTTAATGGCAATTTCTGCCGTTTCGCCATCGCGGATCTCTCCGATCATGATGACGTCAGGATCCTGGCGCAATAACGCACGCAAAACGCCCTGAAAGGTGAGTCCGGCACGCGGATGGATTTGCGTCTGGTTTAGTCCGGCTATGGGGATCTCAACCGGATCTTCGACGCTACAAATATTAATGTCAGCGGTATTCAGCGTTTGCAGGGCACTATAAAGCGTGACCGTTTTGCCGCTGCCTGTAGGGCCAGTTACCAGCACCAGTCCCTGTGGTTGTTGCAAGGCATGGGCAAAGTCCGCCAGTTGTAACGGCTGCATTCCAAGCGTGTTGACATCCAGTGCCTGACTCACCTGCTGTAACAACCTTAATACCACCTTTTCACCACCCCGACATGGTAAGGTCGCAATACGAAATGAGACGGCGTTTCCTGCCAGTTCGACAGTGAATTGCCCGTCCTGCGGCAGGCGATGTTCCGCAATATCCAGGTTCCCCAGCACTTTTAATCTGGCGGTTAATGCGACTCCGGCATCCGGTGAAACATCCGGTAAAGGATGCAATACGCCGTCGATACGCAAGCGTATGCGGTAGGCATTGTCCGCTGGTTCGATATGAATATCAGACGCGCGTTGTTCCAGCGCAGATTGTAACGTTCGAGTCAGCAACTCTGCTTTGGGCTGATGCTTCTCATGAATAGCTACGGGCAATGTCTGTTGTGTGCGACTGGCGTGACCTTCCATTTGTTGGCGCGTCCAGCAGGTTATCTCAATACGTTTGGTGGTAGCGAAATGCAATGCGTCCAGTAGCTCATGCGAAGGTGCATCGACTACCGCAACATGAACCACCTCTTCGCTGGCATCCAGCAAGACTCCCTGATAACGCAGACACAGGGCAGTGAGCTGTGGAATATTCATTGCCGCTCCTTAGTTTGCGTCATCAAAGCGAAAGACATCTTCGCAGGCTTGCTGCAATGCGCTGTCACTTTGAATATTGCAGTTGCGCGTCCAACCGGTGACGCCGTTTGCGTTATCCCAACCCGGCGTCATGACGACGCTTAGCCCATTGAGACTTTCTTGCCCGGTCAGCGACACCACGCCCTTTGCCACACTCATGGCTGAAACATAGCGGGTGGTGGTAGGCGAGGGGATGCCATTACTGCCACCGTCGCAGGTATCTAATCCACCATGTTCCAGCGCGCACAACTCTACGGCGGTACGGTAAGGCACAAAGGTTTGTAGCATGTCGGTGAGTGCGGCTTTGCGCAGGTAGTTTTGATAAGCGGGAATACCAATGGCGCTTAAAATGGCAATGATGCCAATAACCACCATCAGTTCGATAAGTGTAAAACCGCGTTGCTTGTCCATCTGTTTCGCTCCTTGATTTGGTTGGCGCTACTTTGGCAAACGCCATCAGCACAAGCGAGGGGCAAAAAACGAAACGGGAAAGCAGCTTCCGAGGTTTTTTATTTCGTTGCAGCGAAAGACAAGAAATTTGCGAGGCGTTACGAAGAAAGTTGGGGAAGGGGAGATTTATCCGCCCGCGATGGAGCGGATAAATCTGTTAGCAATTAGCGAAAACGCATTGAAAGGTCGAGTGCCTGTACGTGTTTAGTTAGTGCACCAACGGAGATAAAGTCCACGCCCGTTTCGGCAAATTCGCGCAGTGTTTTGTCCGTGACGTTGCCAGACACTTCCAGTAGCGCCTTGCCGTTGGTGCGTTTGACGGCTTCGCGCATCTGTTCTGTTTCGAAGTTATCCAGCATGATGATATCGGCTCCGGCTTTCAGGGCCTCATCAAGTTCTTCCAGATTCTCTACTTCGACTTCTACTGGCGCATCCGGGTGCAGCCAGGATGCTTTTTCGACCGCCTGGCGCACTGAGCCGGAGGCAATAATATGGTTTTCTTTGATCAAGAAGGCATCAGAAAGCCCCAGGCGGTGATTCGCTCCGCCGCCGCAAAGTACCGCGTATTTCAGAGCTGAACGCAGGCCGGGTAAGGTTTTGCGCGTATCCAACAACTGCGTGTTGGTGCCCTCCAGTAATTCGACATAGTGGCGTACCTTACTGGCAACCCCTGAAAGGGTTTGCACAAAATTAAGCGCAGTGCGTTCGCCCGTTAACAGCACGCGGGATGGGCCTTCAAGTTCGAACAAGGGTTGATTGGCGTTGATGACATCGCCGTCATCCACATGCCAGATTATGGTGACATCGTCGCCTGCCAGTTGAATAAACACCTCTTCAACCCAGCGTTTGCCGCAAAATACGCCATTCTCGCGGGTGATCACTGTGGCATGAGAGCGAGAGTTTTCCGGTAAAAGTTTTGCCGTTATGTCATTGTTGGCATCGACTGTTCCGCCTAAATCTTCCCGCAGCGCCTGGGCCACCGCGCCGGGGATATCGAGATTAATGCGTTCCAGCAGCTCGTCACGTCGGGTGTCAGGGTTATAGCGGCGAGGCGGCATGTTAAAACTCCAGATAGCTAACGAATCATAAGGTAGAAACATGCTACTCTGAACCGGGTATTAGCACCACATATAAGGAGATCCTGCATGTTGTTAGAACAGGGGTGGCTGGTTGGCGCGCGCCGCGTTCCCTCACCACATTACGATTGCCGCCCGGATGACGAAACACCCACCCTGCTGGTGGTGCACAATATTAGCCTGCCGCCAGGCGAGTTTGGCGGTCCGTGGATCGACGCATTATTCACTGGAACTATTGATCCGCAGGCACATCCTTTCTTTGCTGAAATCGCCCATTTGCGCGTCTCCGCTCACTGTTTGATTCGCCGCGATGGTGAAATAGTCCAGTATGTTCCTTTCGATAAACGTGCCTGGCATGCCGGAGTCTCTCAGTATCAGGGGCGCGAACGCTGCAATGATTTTTCTATTGGGATTGAGCTGGAAGGCACCGATACGCTGGCGTATACCGATGCGCAGTATCAACAGCTTGCGGCGGTTACGCGGGCACTGATTGATCGCTATCCAGATATCGCTAATAACATGACGGGCCATTGTGATATTGCGCCGGATCGGAAAACCGATCCCGGTCCTGCATTTGATTGGGCACGGTTTCGTGCACTGGTCAGCAAGGAGACAACATGACGCTATTTACAACCTTACTGGTGTTAATTTTCGAGCGCCTGTTTAAGTTGGGCGAGCACTGGCAGCTTGATCATCGTCTTGAAGCGTTCTTTCGGCGGGTGAAACATTTTTCTCTCGGGCGCACATTAGGCATGACCATTATTGCGATGGGCGTGACTTTTTTACTGCTACGCACATTGCAGGGAGTATTATTCAACGTTCCCACGCTGCTGGTGTGGCTGCTGATTGGTTTGCTGTGTATTGGCGCAGGTAAAGTTCGTCTTCATTATCATGCTTATCTGACAGCTGCTTCACGTAATGATAGCCATGCCCGTGCCACGATGGCTGGCGAACTCACCATGATTCACGGCGTCCCGGCAGGCTGCGATGAACGTGAGTATTTGCGTGAGCTGCAAAATGCATTGCTGTGGATTAACTTTCGTTTTTATCTTGCACCGCTGTTCTGGCTGATTGTGGGAGGAACCTGGGGACCCGTTACGCTGATGGGGTATGCGTTTTTGCGTGCATGGCAATACTGGCTGGCGCGTTACCAGACGCCGCATCATCGTTTACAGTCCGGCATTGATGCCGTGCTTCATGTACTGGATTGGGTGCCGGTTCGTCTTGCGGGTGTGGTATATGCCTTGATCGGTCATGGGGAGAAAGCGTTACCGGCCTGGTTTGCTTCGCTGGGTGATTTCCATACTTCGCAATATCAGGTATTAACGCGTCTGGCACAGTTCTCTCTGGCGCGTGAACCGCATGTCGATAAGGTGGAGACGCCGAAGGCAGCGGTTTCCATGGCGAAGAAAACCTCGTTCGTGGTCGTGGTGGTAATTGCGCTACTGACGATTTACGGGGCGTTGGTGTAAAGATTATTGCCCTCACCCTGCAAGGGTGAGGGCGCAGAGAGATTAATGCGCTTTTACGGCTTTGGCGGTTTTCTCTTTAAACAGATAGCCGATACCTAACACGATCAGCCATACCGGGATCAGGTATACCGAAATCGCCATTCCTGGGGTCATCAGCATAATCACCAATACCGCCGCCATAAACAGCAGGCAGATCCAGTTACCCAGCGGATAAAGCAGAGCAGGGAAGCGAGTTACCACGCCTTGTTCCTGCTTGGCGCGACGGAATTTCATATGCGCCAGGCTAATCATCGCCCAGTTGATTACCAGTGCAGATACCACCAGCGCCATTAACAGGCCGAATGCGGATTCCGGTGCAAGGTAGTTAATCAGCACGCACAATGCCGTAACCAGCGCAGACACCAGAATGGTGTTGACTGGTACGCCGCGTTTATCGACAGACGCCAGCGCTTTTGGCGCGTTACCCTGTTGTGCCAGACCAAACAGCATACGGCTGTTGCAATATACGCAGCTGTTGTACACGGAGAGCGCCGCAGTCAGTACCACGATGTTCAGCGCATTCGCCACAAAGGTATCGCCTAACTCGTGGAAGATCAGCACAAACGGACTGGTATCGGCAGTAACGCGGGTCCACGGCATCAGTGAGAGCAGAACGGCTAACGAACCAATATAGAAAATCAGGATGCGGTAGATAACCTGGTTAGTTGCTTTCGGGATACTTTGCTCCGGGTTATCAGCTTCTGCTGCGGTGATCCCCACCAGTTCCAGACCACCGAACGAGAACATAATAATCGCCATCATCATCACCAGCCCGGTGAAGCCGTGCGGCAGGAAACCACCCTGATCCCACAGGTTGCTAACGGTCGCCTGCGGGCCGCCGTTGCCACTGAATAGCAGCCAGCCGCCGAAGATGATCATCGCTACCACCGCGATAACTTTGATAATGGCAAACCAGAACTCCATCTCGCCAAACACTTTAACGTTGGTCAGGTTGATGGCGTTGATCACCACAAAGAACACGGCGGCAGAAACCCAGGTTGGGATTTCCGGATACCAGAACTGAATGTATTTACCCACGGCAGTCAGCTCTGCCATGGCAACTAAAACGTACAGTACCCAGTAGTTCCAGCCAGAGGCGAAACCGGCAAAACTGCCCCAGTATTTATAAGCAAAGTGGCTAAAGGAGCCTGCGACAGGTTCTTCGACCACCATTTCACCCAGCTGACGCATGATCAGGAAGGCGATAAAACCAGCAATGGCGTAACCCAGGATAATCCCTGGCCCTGCGGACTGTATTACGGAGGCGCTACCCAGGAATAGCCCTGTCCCTATCGCGCCTCCCAGCGCGATAAGCTGTATGTGGCGGTTTTTAAGGCCGCGCTTTAGCTGCTCGCCGTGCTGTTGACCTTCCATCATGAAACCTCGTGCGGTGATTGTTTTTTTGATCTACGCAGTGATGCGTGTGTAAGTTTGCAATTCCGTTTTTTGTATTGATTTGTTTACATCAAAGACGTTTGAATTGTTACAAAAGGACTTCCGTCAAATAAAGAATAATGGTATGCGGCAGCGAATGCACCCGCTTTATGCATGGTTGAAGATGAGTTGCTTAAAAAGGAACCGTTTGTAAAGGTCAGCCTCAAATCCCCTTAATATACAAAATGAATATAAATTCATTGTTTTTGAATTAAAAATCGATAAATTGGTAAGTGAATCGGTTCAATTCGGATTTTTATAGTTTAATAATCGTTAAAAAATCCCTTTCCTACGTAAAGTCTACATTTGTGCATAGTTACAACTTTGAAACGTTATATATGTCAAGTTGTTAAAATGTGCACAGTTTCATGATTTCAATCAAAACCTGTATGGACATAAGGTGAATACTTTGTTACTTTAGCGTCACAGACATGAAATTGGTAAGACCAATTGACTTCGGCAAGTGGCTTAAGACAGGAACTCATGGCCTACAGCAAAATCCGCCAACCAAAACTCTCCGATGTGATTGAGCAGCAACTGGAGTTTTTGATCCTCGAAGGCACACTCCGCCCGGGCGAAAAACTCCCACCGGAACGCGAACTGGCGAAACAGTTCGACGTCTCCCGTCCCTCCTTGCGTGAGGCGATTCAACGTCTCGAAGCGAAGGGCTTGTTGCTTCGTCGCCAGGGTGGCGGCACTTTTGTCCAGAGCAGCCTATGGCAAAGCTTCAGCGATCCGCTGGTGGAGCTGCTCTCCGACCATCCTGAATCACAGTATGACTTGCTCGAAACACGACACGCCCTGGAAGGTATCGCCGCTTATTACGCCGCGCTGCGTAGTACCGATGAAGACAAGGAACGCATCCGTGAACTCCACCACGCCATAGAGCTGGCGCAGCAGTCTGGCGATCTGGACGCGGAATCAAATGCCGTACTCCAGTATCAGATTGCCGTCACCGAAGCGGCCCACAATGTGGTTCTGCTTCATCTGCTAAGGTGTATGGAGCCGATGTTGGCCCAGAATGTCCGCCAGAACTTCGAATTGCTCTATTCGCGTCGCGAGATGCTGCCGCTGGTGAGTAGTCACCGCACCCGCATATTTGAAGCGATTATGGCCGGTAAGCCGGAAGAAGCGCGCGAAGCATCGCATCGCCATCTGGCCTTTATCGAAGAAATTTTGCTCGACAGAAGCCGCGAAGAGAGTCGCCGTGAGCGTTCTCTGCGTCGTCTGGAGCAACGAAAGAATTAGTGATTTTTCTGGTAAAAATTATCCAGAAGATGTTGTAAATCAAGCGCATATAAAAGCGCGGCAACTAAACGTAGAACCTGTCTTATTGAGCTTTCCGGCGAGAGTTCAATGGGACAGGTTCCAGAAAACTCAACGTTATTAGATAGATAAGGAATAACCCATGTCAGAACGTTTCCCAAATGACGTGGATCCGATCGAAACTCGCGACTGGCTCCAGGCGATCGAATCGGTCATCCGTGAAGAAGGTGTTGAGCGTGCTCAGTATCTGATCGACCAACTGCTTGCTGAAGCCCGCAAAGGCGGTGTCAACGTAGCCGCAGGCACCGGTATCAGCAACTACATCAACACCATCCCCGTTGAAGAACAACCGGAGTATCCGGGTAATCTGGAACTGGAACGCCGTATTCGTTCAGCTATCCGCTGGAACGCCATCATGACGGTTCTGCGTGCGTCGAAAAAAGACCTCGAACTGGGCGGCCACATGGCGTCCTTCCAGTCTTCCGCAACCATTTATGATGTGTGCTTTAACCACTTCTTCCGTGCACGCAACGAGCAGGATGGCGGCGACCTGGTTTACTTCCAGGGCCACATCTCCCCGGGCGTTTACGCACGTGCTTTCCTGGAAGGTCGTCTGACTCAGGAGCAGCTGGATAACTTCCGTCAGGAAGTTCACGGCAATGGCCTCTCTTCCTATCCGCACCCGAAACTGATGCCGGAATTCTGGCAGTTCCCGACCGTATCTATGGGTCTGGGTCCGATTGGTGCTATTTACCAGGCTAAATTCCTGAAATATCTGGAACACCGTGGCCTGAAAGATACCTCTAAACAAACCGTTTACGCGTTCCTCGGCGACGGTGAAATGGACGAACCGGAATCCAAAGGTGCGATCACCATCGCTACCCGTGAAAAACTGGATAACCTGGTCTTCGTTATCAACTGTAACCTGCAGCGTCTTGACGGCCCGGTCACCGGTAACGGCAAGATCATCAACGAACTGGAAGGCATCTTCGAAGGTGCTGGCTGGAACGTGATTAAAGTGATGTGGGGTAGCCGTTGGGATGAACTGCTGCGTAAAGATACCAGCGGTAAACTGATCCAGCTGATGAACGAAACCGTTGACGGCGACTACCAGACCTTCAAATCGAAAGATGGTGCGTACGTTCGTGAACACTTCTTCGGTAAATATCCTGAAACCGCAGCACTGGTTGCAGACTGGACTGACGAGCAGATCTGGGCGCTGAACCGTGGTGGTCACGATCCGAAGAAAATCTACGCTGCATTCAAGAAAGCGCAGGAAACCAAAGGCAAAGCGACAGTAATCCTTGCTCATACCATTAAAGGTTACGGCATGGGCGACGCGGCTGAAGGTAAAAACATCGCGCACCAGGTTAAGAAAATGAACATGGACGGCGTGCGTCATATCCGCGACCGTTTCAATGTGCCGGTGTCTGATGCCGATATCGAAAAACTGCCGTACATCACCTTCCCGGAAGGTTCTGAAGAGCATACCTATCTGCACGCTCAGCGTCAGAAACTGCACGGTTATCTGCCAAGCCGTCAGCCGAACTTCACCGAGAAGCTTGAGCTGCCGAGCCTGCAAGACTTCGGCGCGCTGCTGGAAGAGCAGAGCAAAGAGATCTCTACCACTATCGCTTTCGTTCGTGCCCTGAACGTGATGCTGAAGAACAAGTCGATCAAAGATCGTCTGGTACCGATCATCGCCGACGAAGCGCGTACTTTCGGTATGGAAGGTCTGTTCCGTCAGATTGGTATTTACAGCCCGAACGGTCAGCAGTACACCCCGCAGGACCGCGAGCAGGTTGCTTACTATAAAGAAGACGAGAAAGGTCAGATTCTGCAGGAAGGGATCAACGAGCTGGGCGCAGGGTGTTCCTGGCTGGCAGCGGCGACCTCTTACAGCACCAACAATCTGCCGATGATTCCGTTCTACATCTATTACTCGATGTTCGGCTTCCAGCGTATCGGCGATCTGTGCTGGGCGGCTGGCGATCAGCAAGCGCGTGGCTTCCTGATCGGCGGTACTTCCGGTCGTACCACCCTGAACGGTGAAGGTCTGCAGCACGAAGATGGTCACAGCCACATTCAGTCGCTGACTATCCCGAACTGTATCTCTTACGACCCGGCTTACGCTTACGAAGTTGCTGTCATCATGCATGACGGTCTGGAGCGTATGTACGGTGAAAAACAAGAGAACGTTTACTACTACATCACTACGCTGAACGAAAACTACCACATGCCGGCAATGCCGGAAGGTGCTGAGGAAGGTATCCGTAAAGGTATCTACAAACTCGAAACCATTGAAGGTAGCAAAGGTAAAGTTCAGCTGCTGGGCTCCGGTTCTATCCTGCGTCACGTCCGTGAAGCGGCAGAGATCCTGGCGAAAGATTACGGCGTAGGTTCTGACGTTTATAGCGTGACTTCCTTCACCGAACTGGCGCGTGATGGTCAGGATTGTGAACGCTGGAACATGCTGCACCCGCTGGAAACTCCGCGCGTTCCGTATATCGCTCAGGTGATGAACGACGCTCCGGCAGTGGCATCTACCGACTATATGAAACTGTTCGCTGAGCAGGTACGTACTTACGTACCGGCTGACGACTATCGCGTACTGGGTACTGATGGCTTCGGTCGTTCCGACAGCCGTGAGAACCTGCGTCACCACTTCGAAGTTGATGCTTCTTATGTCGTGGTTGCGGCGCTGGGCGAACTGGCTAAACGTGGCGAAATCGATAAGAAAGTGGTTGCTGACGCAATCGCCAAATTCAACATCGATGCAGATAAAGTTAACCCGCGTCTGGCTTAAGAGGTAAAAGAATAATGGCTATCGAAATCAAAGTACCGGACATCGGGGCTGATGAAGTTGAAATCACCGAGATCCTGGTCAAAGTGGGCGACAAAGTTGAAGCCGAACAGTCGCTGATCACCGTAGAAGGCGACAAAGCCTCTATGGAAGTTCCGTCTCCGCAGGCGGGTATCGTTAAAGAGATCAAAGTCTCTGTTGGCGATAAAACCCAGACCGGCGCACTGATTATGATTTTCGATTCCGCCGACGGTGCAGCTGACGCTGCACCTGCTCAGGCAGAAGAGAAGAAAGAAGCAGCTCCGGCAGCAGCACCAGCGGCTGCGGCGGCAAAAGACGTTAACGTTCCGGATATCGGCAGCGACGAAGTTGAAGTGACCGAAATCCTGGTGAAAGTTGGCGATAAAGTTGAAGCTGAACAGTCGCTGATCACCGTAGAAGGCGATAAGGCTTCTATGGAAGTTCCGGCTCCGTTTGCAGGCACCGTGAAAGAGATCAAAGTGAACGTGGGTGACAAAGTGTCTACCGGCTCGCTGATTATGGTCTTCGAAGTCGCGGGTGAAGCAGGCGCGGCAGCTCCGGCGGCTAAACAGGAAGCGGCTCCGGCAGCGGCCCCTGCATCAGCGGCTGGCGTGAAAGAAGTTAACGTTCCGGATATCGGCGGTGACGAAGTTGAAGTGACCGAAGTGATGGTGAAAGTGGGCGACAAAGTTGCCGCTGAACAGTCACTGATCACCGTAGAAGGCGATAAAGCTTCTATGGAAGTTCCGGCTCCGTTTGCAGGCGTCGTGAAGGAACTGAAAGTCAACGTTGGCGATAAAGTGAAAACTGGCTCGCTGATTATGATCTTCGAAGTTGAAGGCGCAGCGCCTGCGGCAGCTCCTGCGAAACAGGAAGCGGTAGCGCCGGCTCCGGCAGCAAAAGCTGAAGCCCCGGCAGCAGCACCGGCTGCGAAAGCGGAAGGCAAATCTGAATTTGCTGAAAACGACGCTTACGTTCACGCGACTCCGCTGATCCGCCGTCTGGCACGCGAATTTGGCGTTAACCTGGCGAAAGTGAAGGGCACTGGCCGTAAAGGTCGTATCCTGCGCGAAGACGTTCAGGCTTACGTGAAAGAAGCTATCAAACGTGCAGAAGCGGCTCCGGCGGCAACTGGCGGCGGTATCCCAGGCATGCTGCCGTGGCCTAAAGTGGACTTCAGCAAGTTTGGTGAAATCGAAGAAGTGGAACTGGGCCGCATCCAGAAAATCTCTGGTGCGAACCTGAGCCGTAACTGGGTGATGATCCCGCATGTTACTCACTTCGACAAAACCGATATCACCGAGCTGGAAGCGTTCCGTAAACAGCAGAACGAAGAAGCGGCGAAACGTAAGCTGGATGTGAAGATAACCCCAGTTGTCTTCATCATGAAAGCGGTTGCTGCAGCTCTTGAGCAGATGCCTCGCTTCAACAGTTCGCTGTCGGAAGACGGTCAGCGTCTGACCCTGAAGAAATACATCAACATCGGTGTGGCGGTGGATACCCCGAACGGTCTGGTTGTTCCGGTATTCAAAGACGTCAACAAGAAAGGCATCATCGAGCTGTCTCGCGAGCTGATGACTATTTCTAAGAAAGCGCGTGACGGTAAGCTGACTGCGGGCGAAATGCAGGGCGGTTGCTTCACCATCTCCAGCATCGGCGGCCTGGGTACTACCCACTTCGCGCCGATTGTGAACGCGCCGGAAGTGGCTATCCTCGGCGTTTCCAAGTCCGCGATGGAGCCGGTGTGGAATGGTAAAGAGTTCGTGCCGCGTCTGATGCTGCCGATTTCTCTCTCCTTCGACCACCGCGTGATCGACGGTGCTGATGGTGCCCGTTTCATTACCATCATTAACAACACGCTGTCTGACATTCGCCGTCTGGTGATGTAAGTAAAAGAGCCGGCCCAACGGCCGGCTTTTTTCTGGTAATCTCATGAATGTATTGAGGTTATTAGCGAATAGACAAATCGGTTGCCGTTTGTTGTTTAAAAATTGTTAACAATTTTGTAAAATACCGACGGATAGAACGACCCGGTGGATAATTGGGGTCATTACTTCACATACCCTATGGATTTCTGGGTGCAGCAAGGTAGCAAGCGCCAGAATCCCCAGGAGCTTACATAAGTAAGTGACTGGGGTGAGGGCGTGAAGCTAACGCCGCTGCGGCCTGAAAGACGACGGGTAAGACCCGCCGGAGATAAATATATAGAGGTCATGATGAGTACTGAAATCAAAACTCAGGTCGTGGTACTTGGGGCAGGCCCCGCAGGTTACTCCGCTGCCTTCCGTTGCGCTGATTTAGGTCTGGAAACCGTAATCGTAGAACGTTACAACACCCTTGGCGGTGTTTGCCTGAACGTCGGCTGTATCCCTTCTAAAGCACTGCTGCACGTAGCAAAAGTTATCGAAGAAGCCAAAGCGCTGGCTGAACACGGCATCGTCTTCGGCGAACCGAAAACCGATATCGACAAGATTCGTACCTGGAAAGAGAAAGTGATCAATCAGCTGACCGGTGGTCTGGCTGGTATGGCGAAAGGCCGCAAAGTCAAAGTGGTCAACGGTCTGGGTAAATTTACCGGGGCTAACACCCTGGAAGTTGAAGGTGAGAACGGCAAAACCGTGATCAACTTCGACAACGCGATCATTGCAGCGGGTTCTCGCCCGATCCAACTGCCGTTTATTCCGCATGAAGATCCGCGTATCTGGGACTCCACTGACGCGCTGGAACTGAAAGAAGTACCAGAACGCCTGCTGGTAATGGGTGGCGGTATCATCGGTCTGGAGATGGGGACCGTATACCACGCGCTGGGTTCACAGATTGACGTGGTTGAAATGTTCGACCAGGTTATCCCGGCAGCTGACAAAGACATCGTTAAAGTCTTCACCAAGCGTATCAGCAAGAAATTCAACCTGATGCTGGAAACCAAAGTTACCGCCGTTGAAGCGAAAGAAGACGGTATTTATGTGACGATGGAAGGCAAAAAAGCACCCGCTGAACCGCAGCGTTACGACGCCGTGCTGGTAGCGATTGGTCGTGTGCCGAACGGTAAAAACCTCGACGCAGGCAAAGCTGGCGTGGAAGTGGACGACCGTGGCTTCATCCGCGTTGACAAACAGCTGCGTACCAACGTACCGCACATCTTTGCTATCGGCGATATCGTCGGTCAGCCGATGCTGGCACACAAAGGTGTTCACGAAGGTCACGTTGCCGCTGAAGTTATCGCCGGTAAAAAACATTACTTCGATCCGAAAGTTATCCCGTCCATCGCCTATACCGAACCAGAAGTTGCATGGGTAGGTCTGACTGAGAAAGAAGCGAAAGAGAAAGGCATCAGCTATGAAACTGCCACCTTCCCGTGGGCTGCTTCTGGTCGTGCTATCGCTTCCGACTGCGCAGACGGTATGACCAAGCTGATTTTCGACAAAGAATCTCACCGTGTGATCGGTGGTGCGATTGTCGGTACTAACGGCGGCGAGCTGCTGGGTGAAATCGGCCTGGCAATCGAAATGGGTTGTGACGCTGAAGACATCGCGCTGACCATCCATGCGCACCCGACTCTGCACGAGTCTGTGGGCCTGGCGGCAGAAGTGTTCGAAGGTAGCATTACCGACCTGCCGAACCCGAAAGCGAAGAAGAAGTAATTTTTCGTTTGCCGGAACATCCGGCAATTAAAAAAGCGGCTAGCCACGCCGCTTTTTTTACGTCTGTAATTTACCTTTCCAGTCGCCTTGCTCCGCGCTCAGAGAGACGTTCGCGTACTGCTGACCGTTGCTCGTTATTCAGCCTGGCAGTATGGTTACTGTCGTTTAGACGTTGTGGGCGGCTCTCCTGAACTTTCTCCCGAAAAACCTGACGTTGTTCAGGTGATGCCGATTGTATACGCTGGCGGGCGTTATCACGTTGCTGTTGGTTCAGTGGGCGCTGCTGTACTTTTTCCTTAAACACCTGGCGCTGTTCGGGAGTTGCAGACTGAATACGCTCACGCGCTGCCTCTCTTCGCTGCTGGTTCTGCGGGTTAGTCTGCATTTTCTCGCGGACTGCCTGGCGCAGCTCAGGAGAGGCCGACTGATAACGCTGACGAGCGGCGTCCTTTTGTTGCTGGGTCAGTGGTTGGCGACGGCTGAAGTCGCGGAAGTCGTCATAGCTCCCATAGTGTTCAGCTTCATTAAACCGCTGTGCCGCTGCCTGACGTTGGGTATCTCGCGTAATGACGGGTGTGGCGTGTGTTCGTTGCTGAAACTGACTTGCTGCCGCCTGACGCTGGCTGTCGCGTGTTGGAGCAGGTAACTGCGTGGCGCTCATGCCGCCGTTGACATCGGTTTGGTGAAACCGCTTTGCCATATCCTGATCATGATAGGGCACACCATTACGGTAGTTTGGATTGTGCCGCCATGCCATATTCTTATCAGTAAGATGCTCACCGGTGATACGGTTGAAATTGTTGACGTCGATATTGATGTTGTCGCCGTTGTGTTGCCAGTCATTACCGTCACGATGACCGCCATCGTGGTGATGATAATCATCATCGTCATGATGATGATGGTCATGATCGTCGTCGTCCCAGTCGATGCTGCTGAATAGTGCGTATGTGGTAGCAACGCCCATGCTATAGCCGAACCCGCGCACAAAGCTGTCAACAAACGGTTCTCCGGCTGGCGGCGGCAGATAAACTGGCGGATAAGCGGTATTGGCCCAACTGCCGTAAACCACGTTTGGGTTGTAGTTCGGAATATAAACCACATCCGGATTGGCTGGCTCAATGGTTATGACGGTTGTTGCAGGCTCTGTAATGACGGGGCTGGCAGTTGAAACGGTATTTGATTGTGTAGCAGGGGCGTTGGCGGGCTGATTTACCGGTACGACTTTTTTCGTTGTCGTGATGATCTTTTGTTCAGTTGATGACTTTAGCGAACCGGTTTGTTGCGCCAGTTGCCGCAATCGTTGTACCGAGTCCATCACGTCCTGCGGCTGCGCCAGAAAAGCATCGCCCAGGTTTTGCACCCATTGCGGGTTTTCGCCCATCAATGCCATCAACTGTGGAAAGGCCACCAGTGATTTAACGCTGGCGTCCCACGGCTGGTCAGATACCGCCTGAATAGCAGCATCGCCTTGTTTAAGTGGGTTATCGTGCGACCATTGTACTGCTTGCGCAACGTTTGTCGGATAGGTTGATGCCATCAGCACCTGCGAAAGTAGGGCGTCGGGATACAGCGCGACGGGCGCGACCCATTGATCTATTTGTGCAGTGCTGAATGCAGATTTGACGACGGCGGGTGTTACGGGAGGTGCGGAAACCGTTGCAGGAAGCGTAACTGCGGAGATGTCAGGCGCATTCTGTTGTGTCGATTGCGCTTCCACAGGCGCTTCCACTGTGCGGCTTTTTATATATAGCCCGGCAGAGGCGGCACAAAGCCCGGCACTGCAAATTAGCGCCAGCACATGGGGTTTAAACGGCAAAGTCATTTTCATAATTCGGATCTCAAGGAAATCGCAATGGTCGGCGAACTGCCACCCGCAGGTGCTGAGAATCCGAGTATAAAGAGGCGGTAGTTTAAATTTTGACTAATCTTGGGATTCGTTGAGAAAGGTGATTATCACCATGCGAATTAACGAAGTTTTTACGGAGGGAAACAATCTCTAGACCATCCTTAACGATTCAGCCACTTTTTTATGTTGCTTTTTTGTAAACAGATTAACACATCGTCAAAATCCTGCTATTCTGCCCGTTGCGGTACTGGGCATTTACCCTACAAACTGCTGTCTCACAGGAGCGTGAAGAGAATCGCCTGCCGCACTATGACAATGAGAGCGAGGAGAACCGTCGTGCTAGAAGAATACCGTAAGCACGTAGCTGAGCGTGCCGCTGAGGGGATTGCGCCCAAACCCCTGGATGCAAACCAAATGGCCGCACTTGTAGAGCTGCTGAAAAACCCGCCCGCGGGCGAAGAAGAATTCCTGTTAGATCTGTTAACCAACCGTGTTCCCCCTGGCGTCGATGAAGCCGCCTATGTCAAAGCAGGCTTCCTGGCTGCTGTCGCGAAAGGCGAAGCCAAATCCCCACTGCTGACTCCGGAAAAAGCCATCGAACTGCTGGGCACTATGCAGGGTGGTTACAACATTCATCCGCTGATCGACGCGCTGGATGATGCCAAACTGGCACCGATCGCTGCCAAAGCACTTTCTCACACGCTGCTGATGTTCGATAACTTCTATGACGTAGAAGAGAAAGCCAAAGCAGGCAACGAATATGCGAAGCAGGTAATGCAGTCCTGGGCGGATGCCGAATGGTTCCTGAATCGCCCGGCACTGGCTGAAAAACTGACCGTTACCGTCTTCAAAGTCACAGGCGAAACCAACACCGATGACCTTTCTCCGGCACCGGATGCGTGGTCACGCCCGGATATCCCACTGCACGCGCTGGCGATGCTGAAAAACGCCCGTGAAGGTATTGAGCCAGACAAGCCTGGTGTTGTTGGTCCGATCAAGCAAATCGAAGCTCTGCAACAGAAAGGTTTCCCGCTGGCGTACGTCGGTGACGTTGTGGGTACGGGTTCTTCGCGTAAATCCGCCACGAACTCCGTTCTGTGGTTTATGGGCGATGATATTCCACATGTGCCGAACAAACGCGGCGGTGGTTTGTGCCTCGGCGGTAAAATTGCACCAATCTTCTTTAACACGATGGAAGACGCGGGTGCACTGCCAATCGAAGTCGACGTCTCTAACCTGAACATGGGCGACGTAATTGACGTTTACCCGTACAAAGGTGAAGTGCGTAACCACGAAACCGGCGAACTGCTGGCGACCTTCGAACTGAAAACCGACGTGCTGATTGATGAAGTGCGTGCTGGCGGCCGTATTCCGCTGATTATCGGGCGTGGCCTGACCACCAAAGCGCGTGAAGCACTTGGCCTGCCGCACAGCGATGTGTTCCGTCAGGCGAAAGATGTCGCTGAGAGCGACCGCGGCTTCTCGCTGGCGCAGAAAATGGTAGGTCGTGCCTGCGGTGTGAAAGGCATTCGTCCGGGCGCGTACTGCGAACCGAAAATGACTTCTGTAGGTTCCCAGGACACCACCGGCCCGATGACCCGTGATGAACTGAAAGACCTGGCGTGCCTGGGCTTCTCGGCTGACCTGGTGATGCAGTCTTTCTGCCACACCGCGGCGTATCCGAAGCCAGTTGACGTGAACACGCACCACACGCTGCCGGACTTCATTATGAACCGTGGTGGTGTGTCGCTGCGTCCGGGTGACGGCGTAATCCACTCCTGGCTGAACCGTATGCTGCTGCCGGATACCGTCGGTACCGGTGGTGACTCCCATACCCGTTTCCCGATCGGTATCTCTTTCCCGGCGGGTTCTGGTCTGGTGGCATTTGCAGCCGCAACAGGCGTCATGCCGCTGGATATGCCGGAATCCGTTCTGGTGCGCTTCAAAGGCAAAATGCAGCCGGGTATCACCCTGCGCGATCTGGTACACGCCATTCCGCTGTATGCGATCAAACAAGGTCTGCTGACCGTTGAGAAGAAAGGCAAGAAAAACATCTTCTCAGGTCGCATTCTGGAAATTGAAGGTCTGCCGGATCTGAAAGTTGAGCAGGCCTTTGAGCTGACCGATGCGTCCGCCGAGCGTTCTGCTGCCGGTTGTACCATCAAGCTGAACAAAGAACCGATCATCGAATACCTGAACTCTAACATCGTCCTGCTGAAGTGGATGATCGCGGAAGGTTACGGCGATCGTCGTACCCTGGAACGTCGTATTCAGGGCATGGAAAAATGGCTGGCGAATCCTGAGCTGCTGGAAGCCGATGCAGATGCGGAATACGCGGCAGTGATCGACATCGATCTGGCGGATATTAAAGAGCCAATCCTCTGTGCTCCGAACGACCCGGATGACGCGCGTCCGCTGTCTGCGGTACAGGGCGAGAAGATCGACGAAGTGTTTATCGGTTCTTGCATGACTAACATCGGTCACTTCCGTGCCGCTGGTAAACTGCTGGATGCGCACAAAGGTCAGTTGCCGACCCGCCTGTGGGTGGCACCGCCAACCCGTATGGACGCCGCACAGTTGACTGAAGAAGGCTACTACAGCGTCTTCGGTAAGAGTGGTGCGCGTATCGAGATCCCTGGCTGTTCCCTGTGTATGGGTAACCAGGCGCGTGTAGCAGACGGTGCGACGGTGGTTTCCACCTCTACCCGTAACTTCCCGAACCGTTTGGGTACTGGCGCGAATGTCTTCCTGGCTTCTGCGGAACTGGCTGCTGTTGCGGCGCTGATTGGCAAACTGCCGACGCCGGAAGAGTACCAGACCTACGTGGCGCAAGTAGATAAAACTGCCGTTGATACTTACCGTTATCTGAACTTCAACCAGCTTTCTCAGTACACCGAAAAAGCCGATGGGGTGATTTTCCAGACTGCGGTTTAATAAGTCAGCGCACGCGCTGCGCATAAACGACACAATGCCCGGTGAATGAGATTCCCGGGCATTTTTTTATTTCTAAACCATCGCCGTTCCGCTGTTTTTCTCCGGTAAGGCTGCGATAATTACATCAATGGCGCAATGCGATTTCGGCGCATTGCCGGGAGCAGAGGAACACACTATGGATTACGAATTTCTGCGTGATATTACCGGAGTGGTAAAGGTGCGTATGTCCATGGGGCATGAAGTGGTCGGGCACTGGTTTAACGAAGAGGTGAAAGAAAACCTGGCCTTGCTTGATGAAGTGGAAGACGCCGCGCGCACGCTCAAAGGTAGCGAACGTTCCTGGCAGCGGGCAGGGCATGAGTACACGCTATGGATGGACGGCGAAGAGGTGATGGTTCGCGCCAATCAACTGGAATTCGCTGGCGATGAAATGGAAGAGGGGATGAACTACTACGACGAAGAAAGCCTGTCGCTATGTGGCGTTGAGGATTTTCTGCAGGTGGTGGCGGCTTACCGTAATTTCGTGCAGCAGAAGTAAATAAATCTGGCGGAGCCTGGGAGCTCCGCCAGAGCCGTTAAACAGCGGGCATATTGCGCCCGTAATAAATCTCGCGCATTTCTTTCCACAGCGCAGCGGTAATTTCCTGGCGCTCGCTGTCGGTTAAATCTTCCGGTTTGGTGTGGAACATGTAGTGCTTAAGGTCGAACTCTTTAAGCAACATCTTGGTATGGAAGATATTTTCCTGATAGACGTTTACATCCACCATGTCATACAGCGCCTTCATATCGTCAGACATAAAGTTCTGAATCGAATTAATCTCATGGTCGATAAAGTGCTTCATACCGTTAATGTCGCGAGTAAAACCGCGCACGCGATAATCAATGGTTACGATATCGGACTCAAGCTGGTGGATCAGGTAATTCAGCGCCTTCAGCGGAGAAATCACGCCGCAGGTAGAGACTTCAATATCTGCGCGGAAGGTACATAAACCACCTTCAGGATGACTTTCCGGGTAGGTATGTACGCAAATATGACTTTTATCGAGATGGGCAACCACCGTTTCTGGCAGCGGACCGGGGTGTTCTGTTTTGTCGATAAGTTTCGGATCGACCGGTTCTTCACTCACCAGAATAGTGACGCTGGCACCCTGTGGTTCGTAATCCTGGCGGGCGATGTTAAGAATATTGGCCCCGATAATGGAACAGGTTTCTGACAGGATTTCGGTCAGACGGTTGGCATTATAGAGTTCATCGATATAAGCAATATAACCGTCGCGTTCTTCGGCAGTTTTGGCGTAGCAGATATCGTAAATACAAAAACTCAGACTTTTGGTCAGATTATTAAAGCCATGCAGTTTCAGTTTTTTCAATTTCTTATCTTCTCCTTAGGACGGCTGTGAAGCCAGTGCGTCTTGCAGATACTGGGGTAAGGCAAAAGCTGCCGTATGGACTGCCGGATTGTAATAACGGCATTTCAGGCCAGAAGCGAGAAAACGCGCCTGAATAATTTCGGTTGAGAGATGGCGTAAGGCGTCGTTATCTGTCGCCCATGCAAAGGTCATGATGCCGCCGTAATAGGTCGGGATCGCCGCCTGATAAAAGCCAACGTCGCTGAAGTAATGGCTGAGTTTGCGATGGCTGTCGATGGCTTCTTCCTGCTGTAAAAAGCAGACGCCGTTTTGTGCGACGAAGATACCGCCAGGATTCAGGCAACGTTTGCAGCCTTCATAAAATGCTGAGGTGAACAGACTTTCGCCGGGACCGATAGGATCGGTGCAGTCGGAGATAATGACATCAAAGGTCTGGCTGGTTTGATTCACGAAATTGACGCCATCGTCGATCACCAGCTTAAAGCGCGGATCGTCGTAACTACCGGCGTTATGGTTGGGCAGATACTGACGGCAGAACGACACGACACCCGCATCGATTTCCACCATCGTGATTGACTCAACGTTTTTATGTCGGGTTACTTCACGCAGCATGGCACCGTCGCCGCCGCCGATAATCAGCACATGTTTCGCGTGACCGTGGGCCAGTAGCGGAACATGGGTCATCATCTCATGATAGATAAACTCGTCGCGCTCGGTGGTTTGGACTACGCCATCCAGCGCCATTACGCGACCAAATGCGGCGTTCTCAAAAATGATCAGATCCTGGTGATCGGTCTTTTCATGATACAGAACGTTATCTACCGCAAAGTACTGCCCAAACTGGTCGTGTAGCGTTTCATGCCACTGTTTTTTTTCGGCCATGGGTTGATACCTCCTTTGTTAACACCCGTAAAAAAAGGGCGCAACATAATAGCTAACATTGACCGCGGATGCACGGTCAATATTTCTACAAAAAGGTATCAGGGATTATTTGACGTAGGCAAGCAGGCTTAAGGAATCGCGGGCCAGGGCCTTGCACTTTTTAGCGACGGGAATGCCAATGCCGCTGAGATCGCGGTAGCTGTCTTCACCGAGGGCTTTCATGTCGAAGGTGTCGTAATTACTGAGATCCCACTGGTTTTGCTGGGCAAAAAAGACCAGTGCGCGACGAATTTGCCCGTTAGGTAAGTTCTGGTAACCACAATCGTTCTTCAGAAAAACAAAAACTGCCGTTAAATCGGCCATATCTTCGGCTTCAGACTCGCTGAGCGCGTAACTGTTTGCGCAGACGGCCATCAGGCTGCCGAATAACACTGTTCTGAAAAACGTCTTCATTGCTTCTACCAGGGGCTTAAAGAAGATAAACGTTAGCACACTGCGAGCGAGGCGACGACCATTATTGTCGATTAAATTGTGTCTGCGGCTTGACCTTCCCGTAAGGGGAAGGACTATGCTCAACGTTTGATTTTGTTTCGCCTGCTTAAGAATAAGGAAATAACTATGCAACGTCGTGATTTCTTAAAATATTCCGTCGCGCTGGGTGTGGCTTCGGCTTTGCCGCTGTGGAGCCGCGCAGTATTTGCGGCGGAACGCCCAACGTTACCGATCCCTGATTTGCTCACGACCGATGCCCGTAATCGCATTCAGTTAACTATTGGCGCAGGTCAGTCCACCTTTGGCGAGAAAACTGCAACTACCTGGGGCTATAACGGCAATCTGCTGGGGCCGGCGGTGAAATTACAGCGCGGCAAAGCGGTAACGGTTGATATCTATAACCAACTGACGGAAGAGACGACGTTGCACTGGCACGGGCTGGAAGTACCGGGTGAAGTCGACGGCGGCCCGCAGGGAATTATTCCGCCAGGTGGCAAGCGCTCGGTGACGTTGAACGTTGATCAACCTGCCGCTACCTGCTGGTTCCATCCACATCAACATGGCAAGACCGGACGTCAGGTGGCGATGGGGCTGGCTGGTTTGGTGGTGATTGAAGATGACGAGATCCTGAAATTAATGCTGCCAAAACAGTGGGGTATTGATGATGTCCCGGTGATTGTTCAGGATAAAAAATTTAACGCTGACGGGCAGATTGATTATCAACTGGATGTGATGACCGCCGCCGTGGGCTGGTTTGGCGATACGCTGCTGACCAACGGTGCAATCTACCCGCAACACGCTGCCCCGCGTGGTTGGCTGCGCCTGCGTTTACTCAATGGCTGTAACGCCCGCTCGCTCAATTTCGCCACCAGCGACAATCGCCCGCTGTATGTGATTGCCAGCGACGGTGGTCTGCTACCTGAACCGGTGAAGGTGAACGAGCTTCCCGTGCTGATGGGCGAGCGTTTCGAAGTGCTGGTGGAGGTTAACGACAACAAACCGTTTGACCTGGTGACGCTGCCAGTCAGCCAGATGGGGATGGCGATCGCGCCGTTTGATAAGCCGCATCCGGTAATGCGGATTCAGCCGATTGCTATTAGTGCCTCCGGTGCTTTGCCAGACACATTAAGTAGCCTGCCAGCATTACCTTCGCTGGAAGGGCTGACGGTACGTAAGCTGCAACTCTCTATGGACCCGATGCTCGATATGATGGGGATGCAGATGCTGATGGAGAAATATGGCGATCAGGCGATGGCCGGGATGGATCACAGCCAGATGATGGGGCATATGGGGCATGGCAATATGAATCATATGAACCACGGCGGGAAGTTCGATTTCCACCATGCCAATAAAATCAACGGTCAGGCGTTTGATATGAACAAGCCGATGTTTGCGGCGGCGAAAGGGCAATACGAACGTTGGGTTATCTCTGGCGTGGGCGACATGATGCTGCATCCGTTCCATATCCACGGTACGCAGTTCCGTATCTTGTCAGAAAATGGCAAACCGCCAGCGACGCATCGCGCGGGCTGGAAAGATACCGTTAAGGTAGAAGGCAATGTTAGTGAAGTGCTGGTGAAGTTTAATCACGATGCACCGAAAGAACATGCTTATATGGCGCACTGCCATTTGCTGGAGCATGAAGATACGGGGATGATGTTAGGGTTTACGGTATAAAAAGACCGTATTCGGAAATATGCCCGGATCTCTCCGGGCATTATGGTTACTTCACATCATCCGGCAGCGCATAAGCCACAATATAGTCGCCCATCTTCGTACCAAATGAACCGTGACCGCCTGCGGAGATCACCACATACTGCTTGCCATTCACTTCATAGGTCATTGGCGTAGCCTGACCACCCGCCGGTAAACGGCCCTGCCACAGTTTTTCACCGTTGCTCATGTTGTAAGCGCGCAGGTAGTTATCTGCCGTAGCGGCGATAAACAGTACGTTACCCGCTGTGGAGATTGGCCCGCCCAGCATCGGCATACCCATATTGAACGGCACCGGTACAGGCATCGGGAACGGCATACTGTCCTGCGGCGTACCAATACGTTTCTTCCACACCACTTCATTGGTTTTCAGATCCAGCGCCGAGATATAGCCCCATGCTGGCTGTTTACATGGCAGACCAAACGGTGAGAGGAACGGGTTGAGCGTGACACCATACGGTACACCGTACTGTGGCTGAATGCCGGATTCCGTACCCGTGCCTTTGGCATCTTTCGGCTGCTCCATCGGGTTACCCGGACCGCGTGGGATCAGTTTCGAAACAAACGGCAGTGCCATTGGGTTGGCAATTGCCACTTCACGATTCGGATCAACGGAAATCCCGCCCCATTCGAACATCCCCAGGTTACCCGGGAAGACCAGCGTACCCTGTTCAGATGGCGGGGTGAAAATGCCTTCATAGCGCATCTGGTGGAACATCACGCGGCACACCAGCTGGTCAAACATGGTGGCTCCCCACATATCCGCACCGCTCAAATCTTTCGTCGGACGGAAGCTCAGTTCAGAAAACGGTTGAGTTGGGGTTACGTAATCGCCTTTGGCAGCCCCTTGGGGAACCGGTTTTTCCGGTGCCGGAACCACCAGTTCGCCATTACGACGATCGAGCACAAAAATGTTGCCGGTTTTCGCCGGAGCGTAAATAACTGGCACTTTCTGACCATTAACGGTGATGTCCGCCAGCGTCGGCTGTGCCGGAAGATCCATATCCCACAGGTCGTGGTGAACGGTCTGGTAGCTCCACGCCAGTTTCCCGGTTGTGGCATTCAGCGCCAGAATCGAGCTGGCATAACGTTCCTGTTCCGGTGTGCGGTTACCGCCCCAGATATCCGGCGTGGTCACGCCCATCGGCAGATAGACCAGATCCAGCTTCGCGTCATAGGCCGCTGGTGCCCACGAGTTTGGTGAGTTAAAGGTAAAGGTGTGTTCGTCAGACGGGATTGCGTTCGGATCTTTCGCGCCCGGATCAAAAGCCCACAGCAGCTCCCCGGTGTTGACATCAAAACCACGGATCACGCCAGACGTTTCGCGGGTTGAGAAGTTATCGGTGACTGAACCGGCCATCACGATGGTTTTATCGGTGATAATCGGCGGCGAAGTCGGCTCATACAGACCCGGCTTGGTGTCCGGCATATTGCTTTGCAGATTGAGCACGCCTTTATTGGCGAAGGTTTCGCACAGCTTGCCGTTTTCAGCGTTAATCGCAATCAGGCGACCATCATTGACCGGAAGAATGATACGACGCGGGCAATCCGCCATCACTTCTGGCGAGGCCGTTTCTGCTTTGGCTTCATGATAAGAGACGCCACGGCAGGTTACGTGCTGGAAAGACTCGTTGGTTTTCAGTTCAGGATCGTAATGCCATTTCTCTTTGCCGCTGGCGGCATCGAGCGCAAACAGGCGCTGGTGAGCGGTACACAGGTAAAGGGTGTCGCCCACTTTAATCGGCGTCACTTCATTGGTGATTTCGCCCGGATCGTTCGGCTGTTTCACATCGCCTGTACGGAACACCCAGGCTTCTTTCAGGTTATGGACGTTATCGGCGTTAATCTGTTTCAGCGGCGAAAAGCGTTGACCTTCCTGATTGCGACCATACGCAGGCCAGTCCTGATCGGCAACCGGTGAGATGGCTTCGGCAGGTGTGGCATCGGCGCTTAAGGTGCCGTTGATTTCCTGCGGATCGTTAAATCCCGCCCAGGTGAGGATTCCGCCACTAATCAGCAACGCCACCACCAGAGCGGCAACTGCGCCGCTGGCAGGAATGACCAGGCGACGCCAGACAAACGGCAGGATCAGCCAGATGCCGAAGAAGACCAGAATGTCGCTGCGCGGAGTCAGCGCCCAGAAGTCGAAACCAACTTCCCAGACGCCCCAAATCATGGTGCCGAGCAGCAGGGCGGCGTATAGCCAAAGCGCGGCGCGTTTACTGCGCCACAGCATCCAGGCGACGCCGAGCATCACAAGGCCAGCGATAGGGTAGTACCAGGAGCCGCCAATCGCGACCAGCCAGCCTCCGCCAATGAGTAGATACAGCCCGCAAAGCGCTGCAAAAAGGGCTGTTAGCGTGACGAGTAATCGTCGCGAGCCTGTATTGTTAATTGCCATAAAGAGACACCATTTCAATTCATTAATATTTTAGTAGCAATTAATTATAGGTTTTAACATGTGTGATCGTCATCACAATTCGAGCTTTATTAACAGATTCCGCGAATGAATAGTTTTACTGGTATACTGCGTGTCTTGCGCTTTGTTGCGGTGCCAAAACCTGCCCGTGCGAAGTGATTTGTTTTTAAATCATATGGTTAGAGATATGAAACATACTGTAGAAGTAATGATCCCCGAAGCGGAGATTAAAGCGCGTATCGCCGAACTGGGTCGTCAGATTACTGAGCGTTACAAAGACAGCGGCAGCGATATGGTGCTGGTGGGTCTGCTGCGTGGCTCATTTATGTTTATGGCGGACCTGTGTCGTGAAGTTCAGGTATCTCATGAAGTCGATTTTATGACCGCCTCCAGCTACGGTAGCGGCATGTCCACCACCCGTGATGTGAAAATCCTCAAAGATCTGGATGAAGATATCCGTGGCAAGGACGTGCTGATTGTTGAAGATATCATCGACTCGGGTAATACACTGTCGAAAGTGCGTGAGATCTTAAGCCTGCGCGAACCGAAGTCGTTGGCGATTTGTACGCTGCTGGATAAACCGTCCCGTCGTGAAGTGAACGTCCCGGTAGAATTCATCGGTTTCTCGATCCCGGATGAGTTTGTGGTGGGTTACGGCATTGATTACGCACAGCGTTACCGTCATCTGCCGTATATCGGCAAAGTGATTCTGCTGGACGAGTAAGTGTGAAGTTGCCGGATGTGTTGCATCCGGCATGGCATTTTTATTTGTGGTTGGCGTGTTTCAGCTTGAGATTGGAAATCCCGTGACGGTAACGTTGCTCAAGAGTTTCGCGGTTGGTCGCTGTGACATCCAGATCACGCAGCAAGCCGTCGTGAATGCCGTAGGCCCAGCCGTGAATGGTGACTTTCTGCCCGCGTTTCCACGCTGATTGCATAATGGTGGAGTGGCCCAGGTTATACACCTGTTCCATGACGTTCAGTTCACACAAGGTATCCAGACGGCGCTCTTGCGGCATTTCGCCGAGCAATGAGCTATGTTTGAACCAGATATCGCGGATATGCAGCAGCCAGTTGTTGATAAGCCCCAGTTCCGGGTTTTCAACTGCGGCTTGTACGCCGCCGCAACCGTAGTGACCACAGATAATAATGTGTTCAACTTCGAGTACATCCACTGCATACTGAACCACGGAAAGGCAGTTCAGGTCAGTGTGAATGACCAGGTTAGCAACATTACGGTGAACAAAGAGTTCGCCCGGCTCAAGACCGGTTAAACGTTCTGCAGGAACGCGACTGTCGGAACATCCAATCCATAGAAAGCGCGGTTTTTGCGCTTGTGCCAGTTTCTCAAAAAACCCGGGATCCTCTTCCACCAGCATTTTTGACCATAGTGCATTGTTGCTGATGAGTGTATCTATGTCTTTCATGGAGGTTAACGACCTGTAACCAAATAATTACGTTTGGCTAATATAGGGCAACTCCGGGACGATTTAAACCACAGATAAAGTGTAAGAACGTAAGGTAAGTAAAAATTTATGACCATTGCACTGGAACTTCAACAGCTTAAAAAAACCTATCCAGGCGGCGTTCAGGCGCTTCGTGGAATAGATTTGCAGGTCGAAGCGGGTGATTTTTATGCGCTTCTCGGGCCGAACGGGGCCGGGAAATCGACCACTATCGGTATTATCAGCTCTCTGGTAAATAAAACCTCCGGGCGGGTCAGCGTATTTGGTTACGATCTCGAGAAGGATGTCGTGAACGCTAAACGTCAGTTGGGACTGGTGCCGCAGGAATTTAACTTCAACCCGTTTGAAACCGTACAGCAAATTGTGGTGAATCAGGCAGGGTACTACGGTGTGGAGCGCAAAGAAGCGTACATCCGCAGCGAAAAGTATCTTAAACAGCTCGATCTATGGGGGAAACGCAACGAACGTGCGCGCATGTTATCTGGCGGGATGAAGCGCCGTTTAATGATTGCCCGTGCGTTAATGCATGAACCTAAACTACTGATTCTCGACGAACCGACCGCAGGCGTGGATATCGAACTTCGCCGCTCAATGTGGGGCTTTTTGAAGGATTTAAACGACAAAGGCACCACCATCATTCTCACCACACACTACCTGGAAGAAGCAGAAATGCTGTGCCGCAATATCGGCATTATTCAGCACGGTGAGCTGGTGGAAAATACCTCGATGAAGGCGCTGCTGGCAAAGCTGAAATCGGAAACCTTTATTCTCGATCTCGCACCGAAAAGCCCGTTACCGAAGCTCGATGGCTATCAGTATCGACTGGTCGATACCGCGACGCTGGAAGTTGAAGTGCTGCGTGAGCAGGGGATCAACAGCGTATTTACGCAGTTAAGTGAGCAGGGCATTCAGGTATTAAGTATGCGTAACAAAGCTAACCGTCTGGAAGAGCTGTTTGTTTCACTGGTTAATGAAAAACAAGGAGATCGCGCATGATGCATCTTTACTGGGTGGCACTAAAAAGCATCTGGGCGAAAGAGATCCATCGCTTTATGCGTATCTGGGTGCAGACGCTGGTGCCACCGGTCATCACCATGACCCTTTACTTTATTATCTTCGGTAACCTGATTGGTTCGCGTATTGGCGATATGCATGGCTTCAGCTACATGCAGTTCATTGTACCGGGGCTGATCATGATGTCGGTGATCACCAACGCCTACGCTAACGTCGCGTCATCATTTTTTGGTGCCAAGTTCCAGCGTAATATTGAAGAGCTGCTGGTAGCGCCGGTTCCGACTCACGTCATTATTGCCGGATATGTCGGCGGTGGCGTGGCGCGTGGTCTGTTTGTAGGCATTCTGGTGACGGCAATTTCACTGTTTTTTGTGCCGTTTCAGGTGCATTCGTGGGTATTTGTCGCTTTAACGCTGGTGCTCACGGCGGTGTTGTTCTCCCTTGCGGGTTTGCTGAACGGCGTGTTTGCCAAAACGTTCGATGACATCAGCCTGGTGCCAACCTTTGTGTTAACGCCACTTACGTATTTGGGCGGGGTCTTTTACTCCCTGACTTTGCTGCCGCCGTTCTGGCAAGGGCTGTCGCACCTGAACCCAATCGTTTATATGATCAGTGGTTTCCGCTACGGCTTCCTCGGTATCAATGATGTTCCGCTGGTCACTACCTTCGGTGTACTGGTGGTCTTTATTGTGGCGTTTTATTTGATCTGTTGGTCGCTGATCCAACGTGGACGTGGTTTGCGTAGCTAAGGCTATTTCCTCTCCTCTGGATTTGGGGGAGAGGAGTTTTGACGGCTATCACCCTTTATCAACAATGGTCAGGGTAGACTGATTTTCGGCTAAGGAGGAAGGCGATGTTAGGTTGGGTAATTACCTGTCACGATGACCGGGCGCAAGAGATACTGGATGCGCTGGAGAAAAAACATGGGGCACTTCTTCAGTGCCGGGCCGTGAATTTCTGGCGTGGGTTAAGCTCTAATATGCTCAGCCGCATGATGTGCGATGCTCTGCATGAAGCGGACTCTGGTGAGGGTGTCATCTTCTTAACCGATATAGCCGGAGCGCCACCGTATCGCGTGGCTTCATTATTAAGCCACAAACACTCCCGTTGCGAAGTGATTTCTGGCGTCACGTTACCGTTAATTGAGCAGATGCTGGCCTACCGTGAAACGTTATCCAGCGCAGAGTTTCGCGAGCGTATTGTCGAACTGGGTGCGCCGGAGGTGAGTAGTCTTTGGCACCAGCAACAAAAAAATCCGCCTTTCGTCCTCAAACATAATTTGTATGAGTATTAACCCGCGATTCTGATGACGCTTTTGCTACAATAAAAGCGTTGTTTCACCCTCGGTTATTTTTTCATGTACAAACAAGCTGTTATTCTCCTGCTGATGCTGTTTACCGCAAGTGTCAGTGCCGCGTTACCTGCCCGTTATATGCAAACCATCGAAAATGCTGCGGTCTGGGCGCAAATTGGCGACAAGATGGTGACCGTGGGGAATATTCGGGCCGGACAAATCATTGCCGTGGAGCCCACTGCCGCAAGTTATTACGCATTTAATTTTGGCTTTGGTAAAGGGTTTATCGATAAAGGGCATCTCGAGCCGGTTCAGGGGCGACAAAAAGTTGAAGATGGTTTGGGTGACCTCAACAAGCCGCTGAGTAATCAGAACTTAATAACCTGGAAAGATACGCCGGTCTACAACGCGCCGAGTGCGGGCAGTGCGCCGTTTGGGGTACTGGCGGACAATTTGCGCTACCCAATTTTGCATAAACTGAAAGACAGGTTAAATCAAACCTGGTATCAGATCCGTATTGGCGATCGACTGGCCTATATCAGCGCGCTGGATGCCCAACCCGATAATGGCCTGCCGGTGCTAACCTATCACCATATTCTGCGCGACGAAGAAAACACCCGTTTTCGCCATACTTCGACGACCACCTCGGTACGCGCTTTCAATAACCAGATGGCCTGGCTGCGCGACAGGGGATACGTGACACTGAGCATGGCGCAACTGGAAGGTTACGTGAAGAATAAGATCAACCTCCCTGCGCGAGCGGTGGTGATTACCTTTGATGATGGCCTAAAGTCGGTGAGCCGCTATGCGTATCCTGTGTTGAAACAATATGGTATGAAGGCGACGGCGTTTATTGTTACCTCGCGCATCAAACGTCACCCGCAGAAGTGGGACCCAAAATCGCTGCAATTTATGAGCGTTTCTGAACTTAACGAAATTCGCGATGTATTTGATTTCCAGTCACATACCCATTTTTTGCATCGGGTGGATGGTTATCGCCGACCCATATTACTGAGCCGTAGTGAGCACAATATTCTGTTTGATTTTGCACGTTCACGCCGCGCTCTGGCGCAATTTAATCCGCATGTCTGGTATCTTTCATATCCGTTTGGCGGATTTAATGACAAAGCCGTGAAGGCAGCAAACGATGCCGGATTTCACCTGGCGGTGACAACCATGAAAGGCAAAGTAAAACCGGGGGATAATCCGTTGTTACTAAAACGACTTTATATCTTAAGAACGGATTCGCTGGAGACGATGTCGCGGCTGGTGAGTAACCAGCCGCAGGGATAACAATCAAGCAACCTGTACCGGAATGGCTTTCGCGGTACGTTTCATTTCATTGTCGCCTTCAAAATAGGCGACGTTGGGTCGCCAGGTGCGAGCTTCTTCATCTGGCATAGTAACGAAGCTGGCGATGATGACAATATCGCCGACGCTGGCGCAGTGGGCCGCCGCACCGTTAACGGAAATAATTCTCGAACCGCGTTCTGCCGCGATGGCATAGGTGGAGAAACGCTTGCCGTTGGTCACATTCCAGATATCAATGGCTTCGTTTTCGAGAATACCAGCTGCGTCAAGAAAATCCTGGTCAATGGCGCAAGAACCTTCATAGTGCAGGTCCGCATGAGTCACTTTCACGCGGTGGAGTTTGCCCTGCAGCATCGTGCGAATCATAACTTCTACCTTTCTACCCTGTCGTTAACGAAGCAGGCGATGCCTGCTTTGAGGAAATTCTCACGCAGTATTGCCCGATTTTTGTTTAGTGTCTACTCATCTGACGGCATTTGCATCAGCAGTTTGCGTACCGTGCCGGAGCGTGCCATGTAACGTCTGTAACCAATTGAAATTTATCTGAACGCTGCTCGGTAAACACTAAAGAGGCGGCTGACGACGGCGCGCCTTGACTGGATACTGCCTTCACGCAAGACAACACAGAAGGCAGGGAAGATGGATGCACCGAGTACCACACCGCATGATGCGGTGTTTAAACAATTTTTAATGCACGCGGAAACGGCTCGCGACTTTCTGGATATCCATTTGCCAGCCGAGCTACGCGAACTGTGTGACCTCGACACGCTGCATCTTGAGTCGGGGAGTTTTATTGAAGAAAGCCTGAAAGGACACAGCACTGACGTGCTCTATTCCGTGCAAATGCAGGGCAATCCCGGTTATTTGCATGTGGTGATTGAACATCAAAGCAAGCCGGATAAGAAAATGACCTTTCGCATGATGCGTTATTCTATTGCCGCCATGCATCGGCATCTGGAGGCGGATCACGATAAGCTGCCGCTGGTGGTGCCGATTCTGTTTTATCAGGGCGAGGCCACACCTTATCCGCTCTCAATGTGCTGGTTTGATATGTTTTACTCGCCGGAGCTGGCGCGACGCGTTTACAACAACCCTTTCCCGCTGGTGGATATCACCATCACACCGGATGACGAAATCATGCAACATCGGCGGATTGCGATTCTCGAACTACTGCAAAAACATATTCGCCAGCGCGACTTAATGTTATTGCTGGAGCAACTGGTCACGCTGATTGACGAAGGGTACACTAGCGGAAGTCAGTTAGTTGCCATGCAAAACTATATGCTGCAACGCGGTCATACTGAACAAGCGGATTTGTTTTATGGTGTGCTGAGAGACAGGGAAACGGGAGGGGAGTCTATGATGACGCTGGCGCAGTGGTTTGAAGAGAAGGGAATTGAGAAGGGAATGGAGAAAGGAATTGAGAAGGGGATTCAGCAGGGAAGACAGGAAGTAAGTCAGGAATTCGCCCTGCGTCTTCTAAGTAAAGGAATGTCTCGGGAAGACGTTGCAGAGATGGCAAATTTACCTCTTGCTGAGATTGATAAACTGATTAACCTTAACTAAGTTATCTGCGTTATGAATAATCGCTTACAGATAACGTGGCAATGAATAACTGGCGCCATCAGCCGTAGCGCCAGTTAAGTATTACACCAGCTCGACGATTTTGTTGTCGATCAGGCGGGCATCGCCAAGCCAGGCGGCTACCAGAATCACTGCACGTTTGCTGTTTTCAGAGACCTCCAGCAAGGTGTCGGCATCACGAATCTGAATATCATCGGCGCGGAAGCCTTTTTCATTCAGTTCTTGCCCGGCAATAGTAATAATTTCATCGAGATCCCGTTCGCCAGCCTGCAATTTGTCGGCAATCGAACTTAAAACCTTGTACAGACCAGGCGCAATTTTGCGTTGTTCCGCCGTCAGATAACCGTTACGGGAACTCAGCGCCAGACCGTCTTTGGCGCGCATAATTGGCACACCGACAATCTCAATATCAAAGCCCATATCAGCAACCATTTTGCGGATCAGCGCCAGTTGCTGAAAATCTTTTTCACCGAAGCAGGCGATGTCCGGCTGGACCAGATTGAACAGCTTGCTGACGATAGTCGAAACGCCGCGAAAATGTCCCGGACGGCTGGCACCTTCCAGCATGGTAGAAAGACCGGGAACATCAACATAGGTGTGGGTTTCTGTACCGTTCGGGTAGATCTCTTTTACCGAAGGGGCGAAAACTAAATCCACTTTGCGCTTGTTCAGCTTTTCGCAGTCCTCTTGCAAGGTCCGTGGATAACGTGCCAGATCTTCCGGGCGGTCGAACTGCATCGGGTTAACGAAAATACTGACGACGACCACATCGGCGCGGGCTTTGGCTTCGTCGACCAGCTTCATATGGCCGTCGTGCAGGTTACCCATGGTGGGCACCAGCGCCACGCGCTTACCTTCCATACGCAGGCGGCGGATTTGCTGACGCAGCAGCGGCAGGGTTTCGATAATTAACACAACGTCACTCCTTAATGGAAACTGTGTTCTTCGCCCGGATAAACGCCGGACTCCACTTCAGCCATATACTGCCGCACAGCCGCGCGGATGTCGCCCGTTTCGGCGAGGAAATTTTTGGCGAATTTAGGAATATGACCGCCGGTAATGCCGAATGCGTCGTGCATCACGAGAATTTGCCCGTCAGTGACGTTGCCTGCGCCAATGCCAATAACCGGGATCGCCAGTGCTTCGGTAATACGTTTTGCCAGTTCAACCGGCACGCACTCCAGTACCAGCAGTTGTGCCCCAGCAGCTTCTAAAGCTAATGCATCGCTGAGCAGTCGATCGGCCGCTTCATCGCCGCGCCCCTGGACTTTGTAGCCACCGAAAATATTTACTGACTGTGGGGTTAGGCCTAAATGACCACAAACCGGAACGGCACGTTCGGTCAGCATTTGTACGGTTTCTACCAGCCACTCACCGCCCTCAATTTTGACCATGTTGGCACCGGCACGCATGACAGTCGCGGCGTTTTCAAAGGCTTGTTCTGGTGTGGCATACGCCATAAACGGCAGATCAGCCAGCAGCAGACAGTTTGGCGCACCGCGACGTACAGCAGCAGTGTGGTAGGCGATATCGGCAACGGTAACTGGCAGAGTGGAGTCATGCCCCTGAACCGTCATGCCCAGTGAATCGCCAACCAGCATGACGTTAAGCCCTTCATCGGCAAACAGTTTTGCGAAGCTATAGTCGTAAGCGGTGATGGTCGCGAAACGTTTTTTTTCTTGTTTGCATTTTTGCAATGAAGCAATAGTGGTTGGTTTCATAACGTGTCCTGATAAATGATGTCGTGTTGCCTGGCATTTTATCAGTCACATTGGTGGGGGCAATGATTTATCAATTACCGCACCGCCAGATGATGGCGGTGCGGTGGACTTATTAAGGGTAGGTTACCTGGAAAGTACTGGTGGCTTTAAACTCACCAGCTTCTATTGGTATAGTTCCATCCTGTTGTAGCGTGGCCTGGAAATGGAGAGGGTATGTTATACCTGTATCTTGATCCGGGTAAACTCCTCCTGTTGTATCGTCTTTGCCTCTCGGGTCGTAATCTTTATAAACAGAATTTGAATCATTAGGTTTCAATGTCATTAGAGGATTTTTACTAGTTGCTAAACCTTCTATGAGTACACCGACTCCTTTTGCTGCGTCATTACCTGTGAGAGTATTACCAAGGAGTTGCCCGTTTTCAGTACCAACCTTTGTTGAAACTAATTTTGTCTCAATATTAGTCACACGAACGCAGTTTTGAAGTGAAATATCAAAAGGAACCGGTGTGGCACCGTTTCTGATTTGTTCTGCACTATATTCACCCATTTTTACCGTAGAACCAGTCACAGAAGTTCCACTAAGCATAGCGGTAAAACAAGTGGGATTAGTCAACTTGACATTGAGCAGATCGAAATCGATTTTGATAAAATAACTATGCTCATTTATACCTTGGCCTGCGCCATAGGCTTTAAATGAATACAGATAATTTGATGAGCTGGATAATTTGATCTGTTGAGTTACTGTTGGATCAAAGTTTGTATCTGTATAGAATTCAATTGTAAGGGTCTGATAAATACCACCTACAGCCCAGTATTTACGGGTGCTATTCGCATTATTGCAACTCCAATATAACACGTCTTCGCTTGGATTATACCACGAAAAATATTGTTCTGCAGAGTCACCAATGTATATCCCAGGTGAACTAACGTTAGTTACGGTACCGTAAGCTGACCACATGTTTGAAATTAATAATGTGTAATACAAACCAGGAACTGATGTATTAAATAATTTATGGGAGCCATACATTTTACCTGAGTCAACCATTGCATTTTCAATACGCATTGCGCTACCACTTGTGCTATCACTTCTGTTGCAATAAAGAAAACCACCACCAGAAGCGGTATCTAACTGACTCCACTGTAATTTTACACCTGTAGGTCCAAGCTGCGTCGGTTTGTAGAAAACTAAATTATTTGTACTTGTTGCATATCTGAATATGACAGTAGCATCGCCATTCGGCCCCGTTTCTCTCCATTTTTGATCTGACGGACCAACGCCGTAACTATTCCCAACAATATATCCTACGTTATCATCAGTGCCAGCACTCGCGGTATAACAACTCAAGCACAGAATTAAAAAAAGAAAATGTCTGAAGAATTTCTTCATTATCACTCCACCATCTACTGCTGTAACAGTCGCAGTTATTTGTTTTGATCTATTATTCGTAGTACACATCAACTAATATATGACTCATTACCTGGCCAGATATGACATCCAGCGCGGGATCGATTTTTTGCATTCTGGCATAAAATTTCCATGAAGAATTATGCAGGGCAGAAGTCATTACTGGATACACGGAACGAGAATTTCCTGCTGAACTAATAACATTGAATA
>MJGMH2__coassemble_620_pt1 | contig 32510 bp, 25 predicted proteins | sample MJGMH2__metabat2_low_PE_018 | metagenome-assembled genome bin MJGMH2
GACAGGCAAAAGAAAAAGGGGTTAGCATTTAGCTAACCCCTTATCTTATTTGGCGGAAGCGCAGAGATTCGAACTCTGGAACCCTTTCGGGTCGCCGGTTTTCAAGACCGGTGCCTTCAACCGCTCGGCCACACTTCCGGAATGACGCGCACTATAAACATCCCGATGCGGCGTGTAAACCCCTAATTTGTTTGTTTGCCTGAAAAACAGCCAAAAGTGCATTGATAGCGTGAAATAACAGCAGATTGATCATTTCATCACCATGAATTCCTTCTCTTTTACTCGTTTAGCAACAGGCTAAACATCCCCACCGCCCGGCAAAAAGAAAAATAGGTCCATTTTTATCGCTAAAAGATAAATCCACACAGATTGTATTGTTTTGTGCAAAAGTTTCACTACGCTTTATTAACATTACTTTCTGGCGACGTGCGCCAGTGCAGAAGGATGAGCTTTCGTTTTCAGCATCTCACGTGAAGCGATGGTTTGCCTTGCTACAGGGACGTCGCTTGCCGACCATAAGCGCCCGGTGTCCTGCCGGTGTCGCAAGGAGAAGAGACGTGCGATATGAATAACGAGGAAACATTTTACCAGGCCATGCGGCGTCAGGGCGTTACCCGACGCAGCTTTCTCAAATATTGTAGTCTGGCTGCCACGTCGCTGGGATTAGGCGCGGGAATGGCACCAAAGATTGCCTGGGCGCTGGAGAACAAACCCCGCATTCCAGTGGTATGGATCCACGGTCTGGAATGCACCTGCTGTACCGAATCTTTTATCCGCTCCGCTCACCCGCTGGCAAAGGACGTCATCCTTTCCCTGATTTCCCTCGATTACGACGATACTTTGATGGCTGCCGCCGGAACCCAGGCGGAAGAAGTCTTTGAAGACATCATCACGCAATACAATGGCAAATATATCCTCGCAGTAGAAGGTAATCCGCCGCTGGGCGAGCAGGGGATGTTCTGTATCAGCAGCGGTCGACCGTTTATTGAGAAACTCAAACGTGCCGCTGCCGGAGCCAGCGCGATTATCGCCTGGGGAACCTGCGCGTCCTGGGGCTGCGTGCAGGCCGCGCGACCCAATCCGACGCAGGCAACGCCTATCGACAAAGTCATCACCGACAAACCTATTATCAAAGTACCTGGCTGCCCGCCGATCCCGGATGTGATGAGCGCCATCATTACTTACATGGTGACCTTTGATCGCTTGCCAGATGTCGACAGAATGGGCCGTCCACTGATGTTTTATGGTCAGCGTATCCACGATAAATGTTATCGCCGCGCTCACTTCGACGCCGGAGAGTTCGTCCAGAGTTGGGATGATGACGCTGCCCGCAAAGGTTACTGCCTGTACAAAATGGGCTGCAAAGGGCCTACCACCTATAACGCCTGTTCCTCCACACGCTGGAACGATGGCGTTTCCTTCCCGATCCAGTCAGGTCACGGCTGCCTGGGTTGTGCGGAAAATGGTTTCTGGGATCGCGGTTCGTTCTACAGCCGCGTGGTCGATATTCCACAAATGGGTACTCATTCCACCGCCGACACCGTTGGTTTAACCGCGCTTGGCGTGGTGGCAGCGGCTGTTGGTGTGCACGCAGTCGCCAGCGCCGTTGACCAGCGCAGACGTCATAACCAGCAACCTACAGAAACCGAACATCAGCCAGGCAATGAGGATAAACAGGCATGAGCACTCAGTACGAAACTCAGGGATACACCATCAATAATGCCGGACGCCGCCTGGTGGTCGACCCGATTACGCGCATTGAAGGCCACATGCGCTGCGAAGTGAATATTAACGATCAGAATGTGATCACCAATGCCGTCTCCTGCGGCACCATGTTTCGCGGGCTGGAGATCATCCTGCAAGGGCGTGACCCGCGCGATGCGTGGGCGTTCGTTGAACGTATCTGCGGCGTCTGTACCGGCGTACACGCTCTGGCTTCGGTCTATGCCATCGAAGATGCTATCGGCATTAAAGTGCCGGACAACGCTAATATCATCCGCAACATTATGCTGGCGACGCTCTGGTGCCATGACCATCTGGTGCACTTTTATCAGCTTGCCGGGATGGACTGGATCGATGTGTTAGATGCGCTGAAAGCCGATCCGCGGAAAACCTCCGAACTGGCGCAAAGCCTCTCCTCATGGCCGAAATCATCCCCTGGCTATTTCTTCGACGTACAAAATCGCCTGAAGAAATTCGTTGAAGGCGGGCAGTTGGGGATCTTCCGCAATGGCTACTGGGGGCACCCGCAGTACAAACTGCCGCCAGAAGCCAACCTGATGGGCTTTGCCCACTATCTCGAAGCTCTCGATTTCCAGCGTGAAATTGTCAAAATCCACGCGGTCTTTGGCGGTAAAAACCCGCATCCAAACTGGATTGTCGGCGGGATGCCTTGCGCCATTAACATTGACGAAAGCGGCGCGGTCGGGGCGGTCAATATGGAACGCCTGAACCTGGTGCAGTCGATTATCACCCGCACGGCGGATTTCATTAACAACGTGATGATCCCCGACGCCTTAGCCATTGGTCAGTTCAACAAACCGTGGAGCGAAATCGGCACGGGTCTTTCTGATAAATGTGTCCTCAGCTACGGCGCATTCCCGGATATTGCCAACGACTTTGGCGAGAAAAGTCTGCTGATGCCTGGCGGCGCGGTGATTAACGGCGACTTCAACAATGTGCTGCCAGTGGATTTGGTTGATCCGCAGCAGGTGCAGGAGTTTGTCGACCACGCCTGGTATCGATATCCCAACGATCAGGTCGGGCGTCATCCGTTCGATGGCATCACCGACCCGTGGTACAACCCCGGCGATGTCAAAGGCAGCGATACCAACATTCAGCAGCTGAATGAACAGGAACGCTACTCGTGGATCAAAGCGCCACGCTGGCGCGGTAATGCGATGGAAGTGGGGCCGCTGGCACGCACGTTAATCGCTTATCACAAAGGCGATGCGGCGACCGTTGAGTCGGTCGATCGCATGATGTCGGCGTTGAACCTGCCGCTTTCCGGCATCCAGTCAACGTTAGGCCGCATTTTGTGTCGCGCGCACGAAGCGCAGTGGGCCGCAGGCAAGTTGCAATATTTCTTCGACAAGCTGATGACCAATCTCAAAAACGGCAATCTCGCCACCGCCTCTACTGAAAAATGGGAACCAGCAACCTGGCCGACAGAGTGCCGTGGTGTCGGTTTTACCGAAGCGCCGCGCGGGGCGTTAGGCCACTGGGCCGCCATTCGCGATGGCAAGATTGATCTCTACCAGTGCGTGGTACCGACCACCTGGAACGCCAGCCCGCGCGATCCCAAAGGGCAAATTGGCGCTTATGAAGCAGCGTTAATGAACACCAAAATGGCGATCCCCGAGCAACCGCTGGAGATCCTGCGTACTCTGCACAGCTTTGACCCGTGCCTCGCATGTTCAACACACGTGCTGGGCGACGACGGTAGCGAGCTGATCTCCGTGCAGGTGCGTTAACAGCGAAGGAGAATCATCATGCAACAGAAAAGCGACAACGTTGTCAGCCATTATGTCTTTGAAGCGCCAGTGCGTATCTGGCACTGGCTGACGGTGTTATGCATGGCGGTGTTGATGGTCACCGGATACTTTATCGGCAAGCCGCTACCTTCCGTCAGCGGCGAGGCGACGTATCTGTTTTACATGGGCTACATCAGGTTAATTCACTTCAGCGCCGGGATGATTTTTACCGTGGTCTTGCTGATGCGGATCTACTGGGCTTTTGTTGGCAATCGTTACTCCCGCGAGCTGTTTATCGTGCCGGTATGGCGTAAAAGCTGGTGGCAGGGCGTGTGGTATGAAATCCGCTGGTATCTGTTTCTGGCAAAACGTCCGAGTGCCGATATAGGCCATAACCCCATCGCCCAGGCGGCGATGTTCGGCTATTTCCTGATGTCAGTTTTTATGATCATCACCGGCTTTGCGCTGTACAGCGAACACAGCCAGTACGCTATTTTTGCGCCGTTCCGTTATGTGGTGGAATTTTTCTACTGGACGGGCGGCAACTCAATGGACATTCACAGCTGGCATCGGCTGGGGATGTGGCTGATTGGCGCGTTTGTGATCGGTCATGTCTACATGGCGCTGCGTGAAGACATCATGTCCGACGACACGGTGATCTCCACCATGGTCAACGGCTACCGTAGCCACAAATTTGGCAAAATAAGTAACAAGGAGCGTTCATGAGCGAGCAACGCGTGGTGGTAATGGGGCTGGGCAACCTGCTGTGGGCCGATGAAGGCTTCGGCGTGCGGGTGGCGGAACGGCTGTATGCCCATTACCACTGGCCCGATGAAGTCGAGATTGTTGATGGCGGCACTCAGGGACTGAACTTGCTGGGGTATGTCGAAAGCGCCAGCCACTTGCTGATTCTCGACGCCATTGATTACGGGTTGGAACCCGGAACGCTGCGAACATATGCCGGAGAACGCATTCCGGCTTATCTCAGCGCGAAGAAAATGAGCCTGCACCAGAACAGCTTCTCCGAAGTGCTGGCGCTGGCGGATATACGTGGTCATCTGCCAGCACATATTGCCCTCGTCGGTCTGCAACCCGCGATGCTCGACGACTACGGCGGCAGCCTGAGCGAACTGGCACGAGAGCAACTGCCCGCTGCTGAACAATCGGCGCTGGCGCAGTTGGCTGCGTGGGGAATTGTGCCGCAACCGGCTAATGAATCGCGTTGTCTCAATTATGACTGTCTGTCGATGGAAAATTACGAAGGCGTTCGCTTGCGCCAGTACCGGATGACACAGGAGGAGCAGGGATGAGCAACGACACGCCATTTGATGCGTTGTGGCAACGAATGCTGGCGCGCGGCTGGACGCCGGTCAGTGAATTCCGTCTTGACGACTGGCTTACGCAAGCGCCAGACGGCGTGGTGTTATTAAGCAGTGACCCGAAACGCACGCCAGAGGTCAGCGATAATCCGGTAATGATTGGCGAATTACTGCGCGAGTTTCCCGACTACACATGGCAGGTGGCGATTGCTGACCTTGAGCAGAGCGAAGCCATCGGCGATCGCTTTGGCGTCTTTCGCTTTCCCGCCACATTAGTGTTTACCGGCGGAAACTATCGCGGCGTGCTGAATGGTATTCACCCGTGGGCGGAACTGATAAACCTGATGCGTGGGCTTGTCGAACCACAACAGGAGCGTGCCTCATGAGCGAAACTTTTTTCCATCTGCTGGGGCCAGGAACGCAACCGAACGATGACAGTTTCAGCATGAATCCACTGCCGATCACCTGTCGGGTGAATGGTGAACCGAGTATGGCGGCCCTGGAGCAATGTGCTCACAGCCCGCAGGTGATTGCGCTGTTAAACGAGTTACAACATCAACTAAGCGAACGCCAGCCGGCGCTGGGTGAGGTACTGGCAGTCGATCTGTTAAATCTCAACGCCGACGATCGTCACTTTATCAATACGCTTCTCGGGGAAGGGGAAGTGTCAGTGCGCATTCAGCAGGCTGATGGTAGTGAAAGTGAAATTCAGGAGGCGATCTTCTGCGGATTATGGCGGGTGCGCAGACGTCGCGGCGACAAGTTGCTGGAGGACAAACTGGAGGCTGGCTGCGCTCCGCTGGCATTGTGGCAGGCGGCAACGCAAAACGTCTTGCCGACAGATTCGCTGTTACCGCCGCCCATTGATGGCCTGATGAATGGCCTACCGTTGGCGCATGAGTTACTGGCGCATGTACGTAACCCCGACGCGCAGCCGCACAGCATTAATCTGACGCAATTACCCATCAGCGAGGCTGATCGGCTTTTTCTCTCACGTCTCTGTGGGCCGGGAAATATTCAGATTCGCACCATTGGCTACGGCGAGAGCTATATCAACGCCACGGGGTTACGCCATGTCTGGCATTTACGCTGCACGGACACCTTAAAAGGCCCGTTACTTGAGAGTTATGAAATCTGCCCGATACCGGAAGTGGTTCTGGCAGCGCCAGAAGATTTGGTCGACTCAGCGCAGCGGCTTAGCGAGGTATGTCAGTGGCTGGCGGAAGGGGCACCTTCGTAAAAAGACGGTAAGTATCGCTTTCAGGCTTATGAATATCGCAATCGGCGAATACCTCTGGTCGTAGAGTTTCAGGATAAAGAGGGAGATCTACCATTAACGGGTTATTTTTCTCTCTTCGCCTACAGGAGTGCGCATGTGGGATGTCATTGATTTATCGCGCTGGCAGTTTGCTCTGACCGCGCTGTATCACTTTTTATTTGTACCCCTTACCCTGGGGCTGATTTTTTTGCTGGCTATCATGGAAACCATTTACGTGGTCACCGGCAAAACAATCTACCGCGATATGACGCGCTTCTGGGGTAAGCTCTTCGGTATCAACTTTGCTCTTGGCGTGGCTACCGGCCTGACGATGGAGTTTCAGTTTGGTACTAACTGGTCATTCTATTCCAACTATGTGGGCGATATTTTTGGCGCACCGCTGGCGATGGAAGCATTAATGGCCTTCTTCCTCGAATCCACCTTTGTCGGGCTGTTCTTCTTCGGCTGGCAGCGGCTGAATAAATACCAGCACCTGCTGGTGACGTGGCTGGTGGCGTTCGGTTCAAATCTCTCTGCATTGTGGATATTGAATGCCAACGGTTGGATGCAATACCCGACCGGTGCGCATTTTGATATCGACACCCTGCGCATGGAAATGACCAGCTTCAGCGAGCTGGTCTTTAACCCGGTCAGCCAGGTGAAATTTGTGCACACCGTAATGGCGGGCTACGTTACCGGGGCCATGTTTATTATGGCGATCAGCGCCTGGTATTTACTGCGCGGACGGGAGCGCGATGTTGCATTACGCTCGTTTGCCATCGGTTCCGTCTTCGGTACTCTGGCGATTATCGGCACGCTGCAACTCGGAGACAGTTCTGCGTATGAAGTCGCGCAAGTACAACCGGTAAAACTGGCGGCGATGGAAGGGGAGTGGCAAACGGAACCTGCACCTGCACCGTTCCATGTGGTTGCCTGGCCGGAACAGGATCAAGAACGTAACGCCTTTGCTATCAAAATTCCCGCGCTGCTAGGGATCCTCGCCACTCACTCATTAGATAAACCCGTGCCGGGTCTGAAGAATTTGATGGCTGAAACCTACCCACGCTTGCAACGCGGACGTATGGCCTGGCTGTTAATGCAGGAAATATCGCAAGGCAATCGTGAGCCGCATGTGTTGCAGGCATTTCGGGAGCTGGAAGGCGACCTTGGTTACGGCATGTTGCTCTCCCGCTATGCGCCGGATATGAATCATGTCACAGCCGCACAGTACCAGGCGGCGATGCGTGGCGCGATACCTCAGGTTGCGCCGGTATTCTGGAGTTTCCGCATCATGGTGGGCTGTGGTTCCCTGCTGCTACTGGTGATGCTTATTGCGCTTGTCCAGACGCTGCGTGGCAAAATCGACCAGCATCGCTGGGTGCTGAAAATGGCGCTCTGGAGTTTGCCGCTGCCGTGGATTGCGATTGAAGCCGGGTGGTTTATGACCGAGTTTGGTCGTCAGCCGTGGGCGATACAGGACATCTTACCGACATACTCCGCGCACTCCGCCTTAACCACAGGACAACTGGCTTTCTCACTGATCATGATCGTAGGGCTTTACACCCTGTTCTTAATCGCCGAAGTCTACCTGATGCAGAAATATGCCCGTCTGGGGCCGAGCGCGATGCAGAGTGAACAACCGACGCAGCAACAGGGGTAAAGGAGAAAATCATGTTTGATTATGAAACATTGCGCTTCATCTGGTGGCTGCTGATTGGCGTGATCCTGGTGGTCTTTATGATCTCCGACGGATTTGACATGGGGATCGGCTGTCTGCTGCCGCTGGTGGCGCGTAATGATGATGAACGCCGGATAGTGATAAACAGCGTTGGTGCGCACTGGGAAGGCAATCAGGTCTGGTTAATCCTCGCAGGTGGGGCATTATTTGCCGCCTGGCCCAGAGTTTATGCAGCGGCGTTTTCCGGCTTTTATGTGGCGATGATTCTGGTGCTGTGCTCGCTGTTCTTCCGCCCGCTGGCCTTTGATTATCGCGGAAAAATCGCCGATGCACGCTGGCGTAAAATGTGGGATGCCGGACTGGTCATCGGCAGTCTGGTGCCGCCGGTAGTCTTCGGTATTGCCTTCGGCAACTTGCTGCTCGGCGTGCCGTTTGCCTTTACACCGCAATTACGCGTGGAGTATCTCGGCAGCTTCTGGCAACTGCTGACGCCATTCCCTTTATTGTGCGGATTGCTCAGCCTTGGGATGGTGATTTTGCAAGGTGGCGTCTGGTTACAACTAAAAACTGTTGGTGCGATTCATCTGCGTTCACAGCTGGCGACCAAACGCGCCGCACTGCTGGTGATGCTCTGCTTTTTGCTGGCGGGTTACTGGCTGTGGGTCGGTATTGATGGCTTTGTACTGCTCGCCCAGGATGCTAACGGTCCTTCCAATCCGTTAATGAAACTGGTGGCAGTGCTACCTGGTGCCTGGATGAATAATTTCGTCGAATCGCCCGTTCTGTGGATCTTCCCGCTGCTGGGGTTCTTCTGCCCATTGCTGACGGTGATGGCGATTTATCGTAGTCGCCCGGGTTGGGGATTTTTGATGGCGTCATTGATGCAATTTGGCGTGATTTTCACGGCAGGCATCACGCTGTTCCCCTTTGTCATGCCGTCAAGCGTGAGTCCGATCTCCAGCCTGACGTTGTGGGACTGTACTTCCAGTCAGCTGACGCTGAGCATCATGTTGGTAATCGTGCTGATATTTTTGCCCATTGTGTTGCTCTACACTCTCTGGAGCTACTACAAAATGTGGGGGCGCATGACAACAGAAACTCTCCGCCGTAACGAAAACGAGCTGTACTAAGGAGCAGGAACAATGTGGTATTTACTTTGGTTCGTCGGCATTTTGTTGATGTGTTCGCTCTCCACCCTTGTGTTGGTATGGCTGGACCCGCGATTGAAAAGTTAACGAACGTAAGTCTGATGCGGCGCATTAGCGTCGTATCAGGCAATCAATAATGTCGGATATGAAAAGCGGAAACATATCGATGAAAGCGATCTTGATCCCATTTTTATCTCTTCTGATTCCGTTAACCCCGCAATCTGCATTCGCTCAGAGTGAGCCGGAGCTGAAGCTGGAAAGTGTGGTGATTGTCAGTCGTCATGGTGTGCGTGCACCAACCAAGGCCACGCAACTGATGCAGGATGTCACCCCAGACGCATGGCCAACCTGGCCGGTAAAACTGGGTTGGCTGACACCGCGCGGTGGTGAGCTGATCGCCTATCTCGGACATTACCAACGCCAGCGTCTGGTAGCCGACGGATTGCTGACGAAAAAGGGCTGCCCGCAGCCTGGTCAGGTCGCGATTATTGCTGATGTCGACGAGCGTACCCGTAAAACAGGCGAAGCCTTCGCCGCCGGGCTGGCACCTGACTGTGCAATAAGCGTACATACCCAGGCAGATACCTCCAGTCCCGATCCGTTATTTAATCCTCTAAAAACTGGCGTTTGCCAACTGGATAACGCGAACGTGACTGACGCGATCCTCAGCAGGGCAGGAGGGTCAATTGCTGACTTTACCGGGCATCGGCAAACGGCGTTTCGTGAACTGGAACGGGTGCTTAATTTCCCGCAATCAAACTTGTGCCTTAACCGTGAGAAACAGGACGAAAGCTGTTCATTAACGCAGGCATTACCATCGGAACTCAAGGTGAGCGCCGACAATGTCTCATTAACCGGTGCGGTAAGCCTCGCATCAATGCTGACGGAGATATTTCTCCTGCAACAAGCACAGGGAATGCCGGAGCCGGGGTGGGGAAGGATCACCGATTCACACCAGTGGAACACCTTGCTAAGCCTGCATAACGCGCAGTTTTATTTGCTACAACGCACGCCAGAGGTTGCCCGCAGTCGTGCCACCCCGTTGTTGGATTTGATCATGACAGCGTTGATGCCCCATCCACCGCAAAAACAGGTGTATGGTGTGACATTACCCACTTCAGTGCTGTTTATCGCCGGACACGATACTAATCTGGCAAATCTCGGCGGCGCACTGGAGCTCAACTGGACGCTTCCAGGTCAGCCGGATAACACACCGCCAGGTGGTGAACTGGTGTTTGAACGCTGGCGTCGGCTAAGCGATAACAGCCATTGGATTCAGGTTTCGCTGGTCTTCCAGACTTTACAGCAGATGCGTGATAAAACGCCGCTATCATTAAATACGCCGCCCGGAGAGGTGAAACTGACCCTGGCAGGATGTGAAGAGCGAAATGCGCAGGGCATGTGTTCGTTGGCCAGTTTTACGCAAATCGTGAATGAAGCACGCATACTGGCGTGCAGTTTGTAATGCATAAAAAAAGAGCATTCAGTTACCTGAATGCTCTGAAGCTGATGACAAACGAAGAACTGTCTGATGCGTAGGCCGGAAAAGGCGTTCACGCCGCATCCGGCCACCTTACCTTCAGTTTTACTCTTTCTCGGAGTAACTATAACCGTAATAGTTATAGCCGTAACTGTAAGCGGTGCTGACGCGTTTAATCACACCATTGAGGATAGCGCCTTTAATATTGACGCCTGCCTGTTCCAGACGTTGCATTGACAAGCTCACCTCTTTGGCGGTGTTCAAGCCAAAACGCGCAACCAGCAGGCTGGTGCCGACAGAGCGCCCTACGACCGCAGCATCGCTCACCGCCAGCATCGGCGGCGTATCGACAATCACCAGATCGTAATGGTCGTTCGCCCATTCCAGTAATTGACGCATCCGATCGCGCATCAGCAGTTCAGACGGGTTAGGTGGCACCTGACCGCGAGTAATCACATCAAAGCCTCCTTTGCCAAAATGCTGGATCGCTTTGTTGAGCTCATCTTTACCTGCCAGATATTCCGACAAGCCATGTTCATTACTCACGGTAAACAGGTTATGCGAATAACCACGACGTAAGTCGGCATCAATAAATAACACTTTTTGATCGGACTGGGCGATCACCGCCGCCAGAGTTGAACTGACGAACGTTTTACCACTGTCTGGCGTCGCACCGGTGATCATCAGAATGTTATTCTCTGTCTCCATCATAGCGAAGTGCAGACTGGTTCGTAGCGCACGTACGGCTTCCACAGCAGAATCCGCCGGGTTATCCACCGCCAGGAAGGGGATATTTTTAGTACGATGGCGCTGCTGATGAGAAAATAAATTTTTCTTACGCAGACGGGTACGTTTATCCAGCCACTCGGACATCGGGATAGTGGCATAAACGCTGATGCCATGCTCTTCCAGTTGTTCCGGTGCTTCTACACCACGACGCAACATCGCACGCGCCAGCACGGCACCCACCGAAATAAACAGGCCAAGAATAAAACCAAGCACCACATTCAACGCTTTTTTCGGTTTCACTGGCTGCGGCTGAGTGACTGCCGGGTCGATAATCCGCACGTTACCAATCGCACTGGATTTCGAAATACTCAACTCCTGCTGGCGGTTAAGTAATTGCAGATATACCGCACGACCCGCTTCTACGTCACGGCTTAAACGCAATACTTCCTGTTGAGTGGAAGGCATTGCCGATACCCGCTTATTCAGGCGTTTGCGTTCTTGCTCCAGCGTCTGGCGTTTTTCCAGCAGCGCACGATAAGTTGGGTGATCTTTCTTATACAGCTGGGAGATCTCTGCCTCGCGGAAGGTCAGCTCATTGAGTTGATTATCAACGTTAACAATCTGCTCAAGAACGGCTTTGGCTTCCAGGTTAAGGTCAACCGAATCGCGCTGCTGGCGATAAACGTTGAGTTTTTCTTCCGCCTGGTCCAGCTCGCTGCGTACTTCAGGCAACTGGCGCTGTAAGAACTCAAGGCTTTGTGAATCCTGCGCCGCCTGGCGAGCGATATTCTGTTGCAAATAGTTGTTAGCGATGCTGTTCAGAATACGGGTAATCAACAGGGGATCATCACCGGTCATGGTAAGTTCCAGCATCCCGCTTTCTTTACTGCGTTCGCTAACGGTAAAGGTTTCCTGCAACGCGTTAATCGCTTCCAGTTCGGTACGCTGGCTCAGGACAAACTGCGTTCCTGGTTTGGCCTTAATGTCCGCGATAGTCAGCGCAACGCCGTCTTTTTCCAGACGCTGGCCGACCATACCATTGACGATGAACCCTTCACCTTCCAGCGTATAGTGGCCGTTTTCCCCAACCGTGAGTGTCAGTTGCTGATCCTGACCATTCAGTTGTGGAATATGCATCCAGCTGATCGCCAGCTCACCTGGTTTCTCTTTGGTTAATCTCGCCCAGCCGCGACCCACAATCGGAAAATACTTCTGCTCAACCATGTCGCGCAGATTCAGTTCAGCAATGGTTTTACCGAGAATCATGCGCGATTGCAGCAGTTGTATCTCCGGTGCAGACTCGGGCGATGAGTTAGGGATCATATCGCTCAGGCCGCTGAGAATGGCGTTGCCCTGTTTCTGCTCAACCTGGACCAGAGTATCTGCCTGATAAATTGGCGTGCTTAACAGCGAGTAAGCGACAGCGATCAGCGTGAATAACGCGGTCACGCTGATAATAAACTTACGGTGATCCCATAACTCGCCGACCAGACGAAGCAGATCGATCTCATTTTCCTGAGTGCTGCCTGGTGGCGTATTCATATTTTTAGTTGTCATCGTATTTTATAAACTCAAATTACCGGCTGAGGCGCTTCGCCCATTCCTGACTGGCGCGCTCCAACATACCGTAGACATGTTCAAATGCGTCCTGACTTTTACGATAGGGATCCGGGATCTCTTTCTGTTCCAGCCATTGCCCAAACAGCATTGTCTTCCCGCGGACCTCGGGAGCGATTGCGGTAACCTGAGCAATATGTTCCGACTCCATTGCCAGAATCAGATCGTAATTTCGTGCCATCTCAGCAGTGAGCTTACGTCCGGCATGTCCTTCAAGAGATACGCCATGATTAGCGGCAACATCTGCTGCTGTCGCATCTGCAGGGTGTTTTACCAGACCATGAACACCTGCCGATTTGACTTTTACGCCTGGCAGACGTTTACGCAGCAAGCGCTCGCCAATGGGCGAACGGCAAATGTTGCCGGTACAAACCACCAGGATTGAGTTAAATTTTAGTTGGGCCATGTTTGAATCCACCGTGAAGTCTCTGTCAGGTCGTGCACCCCGGAAATCGTCGGTACCAGCAGAGAAATCACACGGTTCCAACGAGCCAGCGGCGCAGTAGTGACATAAACAATGTCGTAAGGTTCAAGCTGGAATTCCGTTCCGAGTATCATTGCCGATGCGTCCTTCGCATTCAGCTGATAAATATTGGCGATTTTGCCATTCTGCTTGTTTTGCGTTGCACGAATAACAAAAATCCCCGTCGCGTCGGCGACATCCTGATTCATACCCTCAGCGTTACCCAGCGCTTCCGCCAGGGTCATACCGCTGCGGTCCATTTTCAGCGTGCTCTGTTTACCCACTTCACCCATCACGAAGACTTTCAGATCATCGTTGCGCGGAATAAATAAAATATCGCCCGGGTGCAGCAGTTTGTTCTGGCGCAAGTCGCCACGCTGCATCAGCGCATAGAGATCCACTTTGGTTTTCACGCCATTCTGGGTGAGCACCACGTTGCGCCAGTCTGCATCTGCGGTCAGACCGCCCGCGGCGTTAATCGCATCCATGATGGTCAGAGGAATATTGGTAATTGGCTGCTGACCCGATTTGCTGACTTCGCCGGTGACGTACGCTTTTTGCGATCGGAACGCCGCGACGCTGACATCGACTTGCGGGCTTTCAATGACTGAATCCAGACGCGCTGTAATCTCGTTGCGTACCTGGGTAAGCGTTTTCCCGGCCACTTTCAGGCGACCAATATAAGGGTAGAAAATTGCACCATCGGCGTTAACCCAGTTGCCGGTATCACTGGCGCTACGATATTGCCCTGCGGGTGTGGTTAGTTCCGGGTGATCCCAGACCGTAACCATCAACACATCACCAATGCCGATACGATATTCATAGTTCGCGATTTGCTGCTCCAGCTCTGGGTTAGCCTGCGACATAATCGGTTTGGCACGCAGCTGATCAATCAATCCTGGCGTGACGGGATAGATATTGACCATTTTGTCCAGGTCATACTGATTGTCAGGTAGTTCAATGACATCCTTGTTACTGGTCGATAAATTCTGACCAGGAACAAGGGTACATGCTGTCAAAGACAGAACAGCCAATGTCAGTACCGAAAACTTAAAAATGTTCTTTTTCATTGGTTTATATTTATCAGTCAATGTAATGTTATGAATTACGTCAGGTTATTGTCCAACCGGTACTTCTCGCTCTGCCGTCATTGGATAGAGCTGGTATTTACGTGACAGCATTTGTCCACCATCACGCGTCAATGGTGTCCACGAAACCACCGCGCGGTTGCGGTTAGGTCCAATGGTCATCAAGTCGAACGGAATCGAGATATAAAAACCTTTACTAAAGCCGCCTTCGCCGTAGTCATCTTTAGATACGTTACTGATTGCCGCCCATATCCCTACCGCCACGCCGCTGTCAAAGCGTTTGGCGACGTCGATCGTTGCGCCTTTATCTTTTGCCAGATATTGCCCAACGCTAAGTTTCATCAGTACGCCATTGAGCGTCGGCGGGTTCCAGTAAGCCGTCACGAAACCTGTTGGCGTGGAATAATCGGTGAAACGCATCATGTTGTCCCAGTCACGCTGCTTCACGTAGTTAACGTCTACACCCAGCGCCCAGCTGGCATCTAGCGGGCGATAAAGCAGCTCGGAACCGACACCGGCATACATCGTTTCCAGATAACCGCCATACACCTGGCCATAGAAACCATTGCCTAAGTCGGCAAAATAGTTCGCCTGCAAGTTGTTGAGATAAACGTCATTGCGAACGTAGTCACGGATATGCGTGCGCACGCGGGGGAGGGTAGAGTCCGCGGGTAACAGCGAAGACTTAAACTTGTCGTAGTTGTTGTAAATATTGGTGAAAATACCGCCATCAAGCAGCAGGTGATCGGTAAACCAGTAGCGGGCGCTGGACATCAGCCCCAACTGGAACATATAGAAATCTTCCGGGCCGCCCAGCGACTGTGAAAGTGTTGGGTTGAAAGAGTAGCTAAAGCGATCTTCACGAATACGGTAGCCCCGACCAAAGGCAGAAAGATCTTCAGCTTCAACACGTTGTTGTTGCAGTGGCTCTGCTTTACCTGGCGCTGTACCGGCCAGCTGTTTACGCAGGCTGGCTACGTCGGTTTCGGTAGTCACCATCGTCATATGCTCGCGCTTTTGCGTCACGCTAATCTTCTCAACGCCTTGCGGCAGGTTATTCACCAGAATCCGGTTGGCACGATCGACCGCTTCGCGAGAATCACGGTATTTGTATTGTTGACCAGACATATACAGCGTCTTATCGCGCAGCTGAATTTCCGGTGCTTCAAAACCTGCGTTGTACTTCAGCGCGGTAAGTTGGTTCGCTACTGTGGTGTACTGCAATCCTTCAGATTCCGGCGCAGGTTGATATGCCGGTTTTGGCGTATCGCGCAGGGCAGGGCGCAGATCGTTGAAATTGGTCCGTAACGTGAAGCCAAACATCAACGTGTTACCGCGTTCATAACTCAGGTTGAGATCTGCCCAGCTGGCAGCGCGATAAACTGCGCCGACGTTGAAATGGCTTGCCTGCGGCAATTTGCCCGCAAAATCATTCTGGTAATTGTTGCCGTCGTATTCGAGTTTCAGACGCAGAGGATTCCACGGCGTTTGATACTCAATACCGCCAAAAATAGAGGCTGGACCACGAAAGATATCGCTAAAGCTGATATCTCCCGCATCGTGAGACTCTGCGCGATGGCAATATTTATCGCTTACCCGACAAAACGGGTTGGTAATATTGCCCGCATTACCGGCGTAGCCCCAGGCCATCCCGAGGGTGAAATCAAATGGCCCCGCTTGCTTGCTGGCCACCAGATACTCACTGTCAAACAGACCTGTACCAGCAATATCACGTTTACCAAACGCCACTTGCGGTAGCCAATAACCTTCTTCCCACAGGCGAAGTTTAAAATCGAAAGATTTGTCTTTGTATGTCTGATCGCCGCTGAAATCTTCCCACTGGCTATATTTGCGTGTGCGCACATCCGTATAACGAATGGTGCCTTCCAGCCATGGGAACAGCGCCACGGACGTGGAGTAGAAACGGTATTGATCGTTATCCCGGTAGTTGACGCTGAATTCACCTTCCGGTGCGATGCGCGCATTTGGCATCTGCAATAATCCTGTGCCGCCAAAGTCTGATTGCGACGAACCCAGCGGATCCGGGTAGGTTAATACTTCAGCATGACAGGCACTGGAGACGGCAATGGCCAGGCAGCTTAAAAGATAAGAGTTCTTCTTCATCAGTCAGGAACACGTTGCGTTAAAACAGACACAATCTGGTCATTTAAATCAGCATATTTTTCGGGCAGTACATGCGCAGAAAAGCCCAACCAAAGCTGGCTGCCAGGCGGTGGTTCCACATGTCTTTTATTCCACAGGGCAACAGGGGCGACGACAGTCTCACCCTCAGGCGTAATCACCATAACGTTATTCTTGTCCGCGCCTGCAAGACGGGGGTGAGCTTGCAGATAATCGGTAACGCTACGGCCTGCCTGCCAGGGCAATTGCCCAGCCCCAGAAACCGCACCCAGCAGAGTAATAGCCACCGGACGCTGTACGGTATAGAGCGTATAGTCCCCGACCAGCGGGGGATTGCTGTTCTCATCCACTCGTACAAAATCAGGGTCCAGTTTGACCGGTAAGCGACCAGTGATATTGAGATTGAGTAACTGCTGGCGCACGGATTTAATCGTTGCCGCCACATCGTCGTCAGCTTCTGCTTCCCAGGAAGCAAGCTGTGCCATGACATGTTGGTAGTCTTTAAGCGCTTTAGCTTTCGCCGCGGAGTCGGTCAGCAAGACTCCAGGCCACCAGAGGCGATCGCGCAGTTGCGGTTGTGTCACCAACTGGACAACATTCTCCACGGGGCCAACGGAAAGGGGCTGTTGTTCGCCAGGCAGATAAATAGTCACCGTTCCTTGCGCAAAGGCATGGGGTGTCATTACGTAAAGTACGCTGGCAATGAAATACGACTGTAATTTATTCATGGTGCGGGTTTAAGAAACGTCATTTCTACGGGAATAACCCCTGCGCCTAACATTTGCCGACTTTGACGAACCTGGCCAGTAGCCGAATCGACCCAGAATGTGTTTTGCCACTGTTTTTCTGGCAGCGTGGAAGTCACCTCTTCCTGCCAGACATTACACAGCACATCGCGACCCGCAATATTCAGCGTCTCTAATCCAGCAAAGGAAAAAGTGGAACTCAGGGTCGCAGAGCGAAAATGGTTGTCTTCACTCCAGAGAATATCGCGCGTCCAACGGCTGCCGTCTTTTATTGCCAGCGCGTTACGCAGAGGGTCCTGCCCGGAATTTGTCACTTCCAGCAGATTATTATTAAGTTTGACGGTCTTTAAAAGACGTCCATTATGGGTAACCAGCATGGCGTTATCCTGGGATAACCATTTGCTTTGTTCTTGTTCTATATATCCCAGTACCACAAAGATTCGTTGCCCTTCATTAAGGCGTAAATACATCGTGGAATAAGGCAACGCCTGGATCTGCTGATCCGCTACGGTGATATCCTGATTATCGAAAAGGCTGGCGCGAAATGTATCGACCATACTTTGCTGGCTGTACGTACATCCCGCAAGAAATAGTGAGAAAATCGATAAAATAAGAGGGCGCACCTTTAATCCTTGAAAGGTTAATTAAAAAAATGCAAATCTCTAAAGCCCGGTACGAATATCGCAACCGGGTATCATTTAACTTTAATTTTGACGCGTTAAAGCAGTATTAGCGCGTAGTGGACGTGGTGGTTGAGGTGTTATGAGAACCGCCATCGCCACTGTCATTTGCTGCAACTACTGCCAACGTCGCTGCACCAACAGCCGTTGCCACACCGACAACCGTCGCCGTGCCGATAGCGCCAGCAGCTATGCCGCCAGTGGTTGCAGCAGTTGTAACTGTGCCGGTCGTGGTTGCTGTAGTGCCAGTAGTACCTGTCGTTGCCGTGCTTGCCTCGGTCCCGGTTGCTGCCTCAGGTGCAGCAAACGCAGCTGGCGTCGTCAACATGAAGGCCATAAGGATTGCAGAAAGCTTGTGTTTCATAACTTTTCCTTTATTCATCGCATGGACAATACGTACGCTTGAGATCAGGATTGTCTACTTTGAGTATAACATCCTTGTGAAATCTCCCTTTCCGCATACCGTTGGCACTATATACCGCGGGTGGGAAAGGCGCGCAGAGGGAAATATAAGATTGTTAACGGTTTCCCTCTGTGAATACGATTTGCGAGCATAAGATAAATCTTAGAAAAATACAAATCAAAGATAAGAAAATTATTGGAAAAGATATTAACGATTGTTGATCATATAGTTTCATGCAGTATGATAACTTACTGCCAAGTCGCATTTGTAATTATTATGCGCAGAGATATTTGCTTAAATGGATTTGTTTCTCTGTGAAAAAGTAACATATGTTATAGTATGTGGTGTTGACTATTGAACTATTCCAATAAAACCAGTCAGCTTTAAACAAGCAGCTCATATTAAGAGAGATAAACATTTGCCGCTGTTGGTCCTCGCAGGCCATTTACGCGGCAAAATTCCACGCGTAATCCTGGTATAAGCACTTCTGCGTCGCGGGGAGTGAATGCGGAAATATGGACCTGGACTTCTTTACGACCGTCGGAGGGGATAATGAATCCTTTGCCGCTTTTGCGATCAAAGGTTTTGACAATTCCTGTCATTTTACGGGACAAACAAATTCCTTACTGAAAATACTGCGCTGCACTATACGGGGTTAATAAAATAAAGCCAGCGATATTTAAGACCGCCGGACGGCTAAAATAAAATTTGCTTAATCTCAATTATCATGCGTTAATAGCTGCGTCGGTTTGAAAGACAGACAGCATACAAAGTAGTTTACTAAAGCATTTCTCATTATCAGGCATTATCCCCTTCTTTTGAGTCTCTCTCCTGAACACTAAGTAGTTTCTGTATTAAAGCCCTGTTTGCCGAAAGGCCCAAAATGAAGGAAGTAAAATATGTCTAATAAAATGACTGGTTTAGTAAAATGGTTTAACGCAGATAAAGGTTTTGGCTTTATCACTCCTGATGATGGCAGCAAAGACGTTTTCGTCCATTTCACCGCCATCCAGAGCAATGAATTCCGCACGCTGAACGAAAATCAGAAAGTTGAATTTTCTATTGAGCAGGGGCAACGTGGTCCCGCGGCAGCGAACGTTGTTACGCTCTAAGGTTGCCGTTATTACTCAACATCTCCATTTCCGCTGTCCATGTTGTCATGGTTCACAGTACCGCACATCGGCATTCGATGTGACGGAGCGAAATCCTTTAGGGGCAAAGTGTATTTTTTGTAAATCGACGATGATCACCTTTGATAACGTCGCGCTGCAAATACGCACTGACCATGCGCCGCTGGATTTCACAAAATAATATCAGGCTCCCTCGTGGAGCCTTTTTTATATCTGCCTTATTTTTCTTCAACGCTGTATGTATAGTAAGCGATAACCTGTTGATTATTGAATCTTTCGGGGAGATGGCTTATAACATTTCTTACCTGACCAGGGTACCGGGAACCAACACCTTACTGGCGTGTTGCTGTCTTTTAAGACCAGAAGAGGTTAACAGTGAATATTGAAGAGTTAAAAAAACAAGCCGAAACGGAAATCGCTGACTTTATCGCGCAAAAAATCGCCGAGCTGAACAAGAATACAGGGAAAGAAGTCTCTGAAATTCGCTTCACCGCACGAGAAAAAATGACCGGGCTTGAAAGCTATGATGTCAAAATCAAAATAATGTGATTTTGTGAACATCACCCCGTGCGAGGTGATGTTCCGCTTGTTGCTAATTTAGTGACCAATCATTGACGCTTGCGGAATTAAGCGTCGGTACAATTCCTCCGGCACCGGGCTTTGCCATACTCCTGCATACAATGCGTAACCAATCACCGCAAACATAATCCCCAGAACCAGTAGCGTCATTAACCAGCCAGACAACGCAAAGGCTTTTTTATTTGCCGCAGGTTTTTGAAGTGAAAAGGTCAATGTTGAGGCTACCGGACATGACTCTACGCAAGTCATACAACCGGTACATTCCACGGTTCGTACCTGAATTAATTTATCGACCGGGATCCGCGTTGGGCAATTTTTTGCGCATTTGCCACAATCGATACAACTTTCGGCATTGCGACGAATCTTAAACGGTGATAATAGCGAAACCACGCCCATCAGCGCGCCATATGGGCAAAGATAACGACACCAGGCATGGCGAATAAACAGACTGACAATCAGCAAAACGGTCACGCTGATTAATGTCGCGGTCCCCATATGACGAAAGAAATCGAGCATTTTAACGTCCATCACCACGCTGTAGGGCGACAATATAAAATAGTGAATAGCCTGAGCGGGCATCAATAACGCGATATAGAGAAAAAAACTCAACAGCAAATACTTCACGCCGCGCAGAGGAATATCCAGCCAGCGGGGAAGGACACATTGCCGACCAAACAGTTTGTTACCGAGATCGCCGATTAATTCAGAAAGCGTACCAACCGGGCATAACCATGAACAAAAGGCCTTTTTGAGTAATAGACTGATGACGATAAAAGCGACCAATAACAGCATTGCGGCGGCGTGGACGGACGGTAACTGACCTGTTGCAAGGCTATATTTCAGATTCATCAGACCGGCAATCGGTAGCCAGCCTTCGATACCTCCCGGTCTGGCGACAAATGTCGTACTACCTGCCGTTTCGTAATAGCGCACCCAATACCAGAACGTGATGGCAATATAAATATTCATTGCCAACAGCAATAATTGCGTCGCTTTACGCCAGGTCGTGGCATTGCGCCAGTTATTCCACGGTAATTTGCCGCCCGTCGTGCCTGGCCGCCGCTGCCAGCGGGTTCTTTTTTTCTCTGCCATGATTTTGCCAGTCCGTTAAGTTGCATACCAAATGCCACTATTCTAGTTGTTCTTAACTGGCTGATATTGATTCAAATCGCGTTCAGGTCTTTCTTATTCAACCATGCTTCCAGAGCGGCAACACTGCGTGTAATTTCTTCGTGTGGAAGGGGGGCAGATAATGGCTGCTGCTCCAGTTGTGCGCATAGCTGGCTGGCGCTACGCATTCCCAGGCTCGAGCAACTGCTTTTTAGCTGATGTGCGGCACGCTTTATTTTCTCGCTATCCTGACTGGCGCGGGCAATGTCGATGTCATCGAGAAGCGGCAGGGCATGTTGTGTAAATAATACCAGCCATTCGTGGATCTTCTCCGTCCCCATTAACTGAGCATCTTCATTGAGTTGCGATACATCCAGCGGTTGATCGTTATTGACTTGCAGTTGGAGATAGTGCGCCAGTAACTGACCGAGCACTTCACGCGGCACCGGTTTAGGGATAATCCCGCGAAATAATGAACTGGTACGCTGGCGCAACGTTTCGTCGATGACATGAGCGCTAAAGCCAATCAAAACCAGCGACGGATATTGCTGTGCCAGTTGTCGGGCAAGGGTAATGCCGTCGATATCCGGTAGATCAAAATCCACCAGTGCGGCAGCAAACGGTTCGCTATTTTGCAACGTCTCTATCGCGTGCGCGGCATTGCCAACAGCAACGACCTGCGCCCCACTGTTGTTCAGCATCTCAACGGTAATTCGCTGGGTTAGCGGGTTATCTTCAATTAACAGCAAACGTAAACCGTCCAGATGCACCGCCTGATTGACTGTTTTTGGCACGGGAGCAGTGGCAACACGTAACGGCAAGCGTAAACAAAAACAGCTTCCAACCTCCGGCGTGCTGGTGGCGCTCAGTTCGCCGCTCATCGCCTGGGCCAGACGGCTACTGATAGTCAGCCCCAGCCCGGTGCCGCCGCGTTTGCCGCTAACCTGAACAAATGGCTGGAAGATTTCAGCCAGTTTCGCGGGATCAATACCGCAGCCGCTGTCTTCCACTTCGACCAGCCACAGCTCGCCATCAGTGCGACTACGCAGGATAATGTGCCCTTCGTCGGTGAAACGCAGGGCGTTGCTCAACAGGTTGGTGATGACCTGACGAATACGCCGCGGATCGCCCATTAACGCAGTCGGTACATCGTCGGCAATTTCTGTTGCCAGGCGAATCGGGCGACCTTTCACCCTTCCGCTCATTAATTGCAGGGTACTTTCCAGCAGCGGGCGCGGTTCAAAGGGTTCATCGCTGACCGAAACATTCTTGCCGCCTGCTTCGATAGCCGAATAATCGAGAATATCGTTGAGGATGGTCAGCAACGATTCACCAGAGTCAGTAATTGCCCGCAAATCATCACGCTGGGCATTAAGTGCGGGGTTATCTGCCAGCAGTTGCGCGGTGCCAAGAATACCGTACAGCGGTGTGCGGATCTCATGGCTCATCGCCGCCAGAAACGCAGATTTTGCCTGGCTGGCTTTTTCTGCTTCCGCCCGTGCCTGTCGGTGTTCTATCACCAGCTCCTGCAATTCAGCTGTACGCGCTTTGACCTGCGCCGCCAGCTGTTCGCGGTGGCGATTCAGTGCATGAACACTGCTGCGAAACGCATCCATCAGCCGCCCGATGGTGTCCAGCTCCCGCACGCCAGCGGTTTCCGGAAAAGGGGAGTCGATATCACCGTCCAGCAGCCGTTGCAGAGCCTGCGTTTGTTCGGCAAGTGGACGCGTGACTGAGCGATAAACCACGCGCCAGAGGATCAGAATCAGTGCACAAAGTGAAACTATCCCCAGTAATAACAGGCTGTATTGCCCGCGTGCACTGGCTTTTTCCAGATGTGCCAGCCCGTGCTGATTGCGCAGCTCAATGGTATCGACCAGCTGACTGACTTCGCTACTAAACTGCGCGAACTGGGCGATGTTATTTTGGGCGAGAGTTTGCAGGTGATTGCTGATTTCACTGTCCTGCTGATACAGCGCCAGCAAATCGCTATATTGGCTAACGGAAGTTAACGTTGTTTCGACCTGAGCACGAACTCCCGGATCTTCAATGCGTATTTGCCGACGTTGCAGAATTTTCACCGCATTATTGAGCTGCTTTTCCAGCGTTGGCGCATTTTTCTGGATCTGTTCCAACCCCAGATTCATCACCATTTGCTGCACCCGCAGGGCGCTAAGGCGCAGTTCATTCATCTGGTTAACATACTCAATATCGATATCAATCAGCCGATCGAGTGCACTTTCTGCGGCCTGACGCTGATGTTGTTCGATTAAATCGTAAATCCCGGCCTGGGTCGCTCCGGCGGAGGTTGCCGCATTATTCGCCTGACCTTGCGCCAGGCGTGCGATTTCATCAGCGGCGGCGACTATCTGCTGACTGAGTTGCTGTTGTTGCTGGCGCAGTTGCAAACGCTGCCCCACCAGCTCCCCTTGTTGACGTAACGAACGGGAAATCTCCTGCTCCTGTTGTTCAATAGCGGTGGTATCAAAACCTTGTTCCCGTAACGCTTGCAGCAACGCATTAATCTTCAGGCTTTGTGCGGTGAGCATTCGCCCCTGCGCCTGCCACATCTTTTCGTTATCGGCACTGGTCAGGTTCTGCGCGGCGAAAAGTTCCCAGGCGCTGGCTTCGCTCAACTGGCGCGCCATATTCATGGTAGGAATCAATGCCTGAGTGTTGTCTTTTTCCACCTGGCTGATAAAGCGCAGGTTGTACCATCCCACCAGGGTACTGGTCAGGGTTAACAGCGCCATCAGGGCAAAGCCCATCCAGAGTCTTCGGGTCAGGGTTAAATTCACGGTCAGTGTACTTAAGGTGAATAAGGTTGAGTCGCAAAGCGGAATGCATCTAGCATAAAGCCTTATTATTGATGAGGCTATCATGCGCGTACTGCTATTGTTACTTCTTTCCCTTTTCATGTTGCCGGCATTTTCGGCTGATAACCTGTTGCGCTGGCATGATGCGCAGCATTTCACGGTGCAAGCCTCTATGCCGCTTAAAGCCAAACGCGCATGGAAACTGTGCGCGCTTTATCCCAGCCTGAAAGATTCATACTGGTTATCGTTGAACTATGGTATGCAGGAGGCTGCTCGCCGCTACGGTGTGGATTTAAAAGTGCTGGAGGCAGGCGGCTACAGCCAGTTGGCTACCCAGCAAGCACAAATCGACCAGTGTAAACAGTGGGGCGCAGAGGCCATTTTGCTCGGTAGTAGCACGACGTCATTTCCCGATCTGCAAAAGCAGGTAGCAAATCTGCCGGTGATCGAACTGGTAAATGCTATTGATGCTCCCCAGGTGAAAAGCCGCGTTGGTGTGCCTTGGTTTCAGATGGGCTATCAACCAGGACGATATCTGGTGCAATGGGCGCACGGTAAACCACTGAACGTGCTGTTGATGCCCGGCCCCGATAACGCCGGGGGCAGTAAGGAGATGGTCGAGGGTTTTCGCGCAGCCATTGCCGGAAGCCCGGTGCGTATTGTTGATATTGCGCTCGGTGATAACGATATTGAAATCCAGCGTAACCTGTTGCAGGAGATGCTGGAACGCCATCCAGAAATCGACGTCGTTGCCGGAACGGCCATTGCGGCAGAGGCGGCAATGGGGGAAGGGCGCAATCTGAAAACGCCGCTTACCGTGGTGTCGTTTTATCTTTCACATCAGGTGTATCGCGGGCTGAAGCGGGGAAGAGTGATTATGGCTGCCAGCGATCAGATGGTCTGGCAGGGGGAACTGGCGGTTGAGCAGGCCATCAGGCAATTACAGGGGCAATCGGTGTCTGATAATGTCAGCCCACCGATTTTAGTTCTGACGCCGAAAAATGCCGACCGTGAACATATCCGCCGCTCGCTGTCACCAGGGGGATTTCGTCCGGTCTATTTTTATCAGCACACATCAGCGGCTAAGAAATAACCTTCGCCATGTTGCGTCACCAGTAAATCCGCGCTGAGTTTATGGCGTAAACGACGAATTAACACATCGACGGTGCGCAGGTCAGGGTTTTCCACCCGACGCGCAGAAAGCATACGCAGCAGACGTTCACGGCTGAGAATTTCGCCCGGATTCGTCACAAATGCCACCAGCATTTCATACTCTGCGCGGGTCAGTTTAATCGGCTCGCCATCCCGCTCCAGCGTATGGCGCGACACATTCAGGCAATAACCGGCAAAGCGATAGCAGTTGTCCTGAGTGTGCGGTTGCGCCTGTCGCGCGAGGTCGATTCGCCAGAGCAAATTTTTCACTCGTACCACCAGTTCGCGCAGTTCCAGCGGTTTGGTGACGTAATCGTCTGCGCCCATTTCCAGCCCAACAATACGGTCAATCCGATCGCTGCGTCCGGTCACCAGAATAATCCCCACCGTTGAGCGTTCTCGCAGGGCGCGGGTTAACATCAGGCCATTTTCATCGGGCAAATTGATATCCAGCAGAATCAAATCCACCGGCTGATTCTGCATAATTTCCCGCAGCCCAGCACCGCTCGCCGTAACGGAAACGGTATACCCCTCCTGAGTGAAGTAAGATTGTAATCGCGCCTGGGTAACCGGCTCATCTTCAACAATAACAATGTGATGTGGCATCAGAGGGTTTTACTCATTCTGTTCATATCTGTTCATATTCTGCCGTAAGCCGTTCATCCTGACCAGTGCCGCTGTTCATATTTGCTCATTAAGATCGCTTCACTAAACCATAATTTTACAGGGGCTATTATGCGGAAACTCTGGAACGCGCTACGCCGACCCAGTGCTCGTTGGTCGGTACTGGCGCTGGTCGCTACTGGGATTGTGATTGGCATTGCGCTGATTGTATTGCCACACGTTGGGATCAAAGTCACCAGCACAACCGAATTTTGTGTCAGTTGCCACAGTATGCAACCGGTGTATGAAGAATATAAACAGTCGGTGCATTTCCAGAACGCCTCCGGCGTGCGAGCTGAATGCCATGACTGTCATATCCCGCCGGATATTCCAGGCATGGTGAAGCGCAAACTGGAAGCGAGCAACGATATCTACCAGACCTTTATTGCCCACTCCATTGATACACCTGAGAAATTTGAAGCCAAACGCGCGGAACTTGCCGAGCGTGAATGGGCGCGAATGAAAGAAAACAACTCGGCAACCTGCCGCTCCTGCCATAACTACGATGCGATGGATCATGCGAAGCAGCATCCTGAAGCGGCACGTCAGATGAAGGTGGCAGCGAAAGATAATCAATCCTGTATCGACTGTCATAAAGGTATTGCCCACCAGTTACCGGATATGAGTAGTGGCTTCCGTAAGCAGTTCGATGAGCTGCGCGCCAGTGCTAATGACAGTGGTGACACGCTGTACTCTATTGATATTAAGCCAATTTATGCGGCGAAAGGCGATAAAGAAGCGTCTGGTTCTCTGCTGCCTGCTTCGGAAGTGAAAGTCCTTAAACGTGACGGCGACTGGCTGCAAATTGAAATTACCGGCTGGACGGAAAGCGCCGGACGTCAGCGTGTACTCACCCAATTCCCAGGTAAACGCATCTTTGTTGCCTCGATTCGTGGTGATGTGCAGCAGCAGGTAAAAACGCTGGAGAAAACCACCGTTGCCGACACCAATACCGAGTGGAGCAAGTTGCAAGCCACTGCGTGGATGAAGAAAGGTGACATGGTGAACGATATCAAACCGATCTGGGCTTATGCGGATTCGTTGTACAACGGCACCTGTAACCAGTGCCACGGCGCACCGGAAATCTCTCACTTTGACGCTAACGGTTGGATCGGCACGCTCAACGGCATGATTGGCTTTACCAGCCTCGATAAACGTGAAGAACGCACCTTGTTGAAATATCTGCAAATGAATGCGTCTGACACCGCAGGTAAAGCTCACGGCGATAAGAAGGAAGAAAAATAATGAACAATAACGATCTCTTTCAGGCATCACGTCGGCGTTTTCTGGCACAACTCGGCGGCTTAACCGTCGCCGGGATGCTGGGGCCGTCATTGTTAACGCCGCGCCGTGCGACTGCGGCGCAAGCGGCGACTGAGGCTGTCATCTCGAAAGAGGGCATTCTTACCGGGTCGCACTGGGGAGCTATCCGCGCGACGGTGAAGGATGGTCGCTTTGTGGCAGCAAAACCGTTCGAACTGGATAAATATCCGTCGAAAATGATCGCCGGATTGCCGGATCATGTACACAACGCGGCGCGTATTCGTTACCCGATGGTACGCGTGGACTGGCTGCGTAAGCGCCATCTGAGCGACACCTCCCAGCGCGGTGATAACCGTTTTGTGCGCGTGAGCTGGGATGAAGCCCTCGACATGTTCTATGAAGAACTGGAACGCGTACAGAAAACTCACGGGCCGAGTGCCTTGCTGACCGCCAGTGGTTGGCAATCGACGGGGATGTTCCATAACGCTTCGGGGATGCTGGCGAAAGCTATTGCCTTGCATGGTAATAGCGTTGGTACGGGCGGAGATTACTCTACCGGTGCTGCGCAGGTGATCCTGCCGCGCGTGGTTGGCTCAATGGAAGTGTATGAACAGCAAACCTCCTGGCCGCTGGTATTGCAGAACAGCAAAACCATTGTGCTGTGGGGCTCCGATTTGCTGAAAAACCAGCAAGCGAACTGGTGGTGCCCGGATCACGATGTTTATGAATATTACGAGCAGTTGAAAGCGAAAGTCGCCGCCGGTGAAATTGAGGTCATCAGCATCGATCCGGTTGTTACATCCACCCATGAGTATCTGGGGCGCGAGCATGTGAAGCACATTGTGGTTAACCCGCAAACTGACGTGCCGCTGCAACTGGCGCTGGCGCATACGCTGTACAGTGAAAACCTGTACGACAAAAACTTCCTCGCTAACTACTGTGTGGGTTTTGAGCAGTTCCTGCCGTATCTGCTGGGTGAGAAAGACGGTCAGCCGAAAGATGCCGCATGGGCTGAAAAACTGACCGGCATTGATGCCGAAACCATTCGTGGGCTGGCGCGGCAGATGGCGGCGAACAGAACGCAAATTATTGCTGGCTGGTGCGTGCAGCGTATGCAGCACGGTGAACAGTGGGCGTGGATGATTGTCGTTCTGGCGGCGATGCTGGGGCAAATTGGCCTGCCAGGTGGTGGTTTTGGTTTTGGCTGGCACTATAACGGCGCAGGCACGCCGGGGCGTAAAGGCGTTATTTTGAGTGGTTTCTCCGGCTCTACGTCGATTCCGCCTGTTCACGACAACAGTGACTACAAAGGTTACAGCAGCACCATTCCGATTGCCCGTTTTATCGATGCGATCCTCGAACCGGGGAAAGTGATCAACTGGAACGGTAAATCGGTAAAACTGCCGCCGCTGAAAATGTGTATTTTTGCCGGAACTAACCCGTTCCATCGCCATCAGCAGATCAACCGCATTATTGAAGGCTGGCACAAGCTGGAAACGGTTATCGCCATAGATAACCAGTGGACCTCAACCTGCCGCTTTGCCGATATCGTGCTGCCTGCGACCACGCAGTTTGAGCGTAACGATCTCGACCAGTACGGCAACCACTCTAACCGTGGCATTATCGCCATGAAACAAGTCGTGCCGCCGCAGTTTGAGGCGCGCAACGACTTTGATATTTTCCGCGAGCTGTGCCGTCGCTTTAATCGCGAAGAAGCCTTTACCGAAGGGCTGGACGAAATGGGCTGGCTGAAACGCATCTGGCAGGAAGGTGTACAACAGGGCAAAGGACGCGGCGTTCATCTGCCAGCGTTTGATGACTTCTGGAATAACAAAGAGTACGTCGAGTTTGACCATCCGCAGATGTTTGTTCGCCACCAGGCATTCCGCGAAGATCCGGATCTCGAACCGCTGGGCACGCCGAGTGGCCTGATTGAGATCTATTCGAAAACCATTGCCGATATGAACTACGACGATTGTCAGGGGCATCCGATGTGGTTTGAGAAAATCGAACGCTCCCACGGTGGACCCGGCTCGCAGAAGTATCCGTTGCATCTGCAATCTGTGCATCCGGATTTCCGACTTCACTCGCAGTTATGTGAGTCGGAAACTCTGCGTCAGCAATATACGGTAGCGGGTAAAGAGCCAGTGTTCATTAACCCGCAGGATGCCAGCGCGCGCGGTATTCGTCACGGTGATGTGGTACGCGTCTTTAACGCTCGCGGTCAGGTGTTGGCAGGGGCAGTGGTTTCTGACCGCTATGCACCCGGCGTGGCGCGGATTCACGAAGGGGCATGGTACGATCCGGACAAAGGCGGCGAGCCTGGTGCGCTGTGCAAATACGGTAACCCCAACGTGTTGACCATCGACATCGGTACTTCGCAGCTGGCGCAGGCGACCAGTGCGCATACCACGCTGGTGGAAATTGAGAAGTACAACGGAACAGTGGAGCAGGTGACGGCGTTTAACGGCCCCGTGGAGATGGTGGCGCAGTGCGAATATGTTCCCGCGTCGCAGGTGAAATCATGACCACGCTGACAGCACAACAGATTGCCTGTATTTACGCCTGGCTGGCGCAGTTGTTCTCCCGTGAACTGGACGATGAACAACTGACGCAAATCGCCAGTGCGCAGATGGCTGAATGGTTTTCGTTGCTGAAAAGCGAACCGCCGCTCACTGCGGCGGTGAGTGAGCTGGAAAACCGTATTGCCACTCTGACAGTACGTGACGATGCCCGTCTGGAACTGGCCGCTGACTTTTGCGGCCTGTTTTTGATGACTGACAAGCAGGCGGCGCTGCCGTATGCATCGGCCTACAAACAGGACGAGCAAGAGATTAAACGCTTGTTAGTTGAGGCAGGGATGGAAACCAGCGGCAATTTCAACGAACCGGCAGACCATCTGGCGATCTATCTCGAGTTGTTGAGTCATCTGCATTTTTCGCTGGGAGAGGGGACCGTTCCTGCGCGAAGAATCGACAGTTTGCGGCAAAAAACGCTGACGGCGCTGCGGCAATGGTTACCAGAGTTTGCTGCGCGTTGCCATCAGCATGACAGCTTTGGTTTTTACGCGGCACTAAGCCAGTTATTGCTGGTGTTAGTGGAGTGCGACCACCAAAACAGATAACGTCGTTTGTGCGCCTGAAAAGACGCGTTTAGCGTCGCATCAGGCATTATGGCGCAGTTGCCGGATGCGTCATCACATCCGGCAAACACACATCACGGATGAGCTACAAACCGGGAAAGCCGCTGGCGCAGCAGGCGGTTTTCCTGCTTCAGGTGCGCAATATCATCCATTAACGTCAGCGCCACCGCGATCCCCGGCCAGTCCAGAGCGAGTTCATGACGCAGGCGTACCGCGCGTTGCACCACAATGGCGGCATGGTCGTCAAATACCCAGGTTGTTTCCTGGATCTCACGCGGTTCAACCACCCCCAAACCGACAATTTCATTCAGCTCCTCTTCAGAGATGCCGGTATGCAGGCAAAATTCGGTAATAGTAAAAGTCACCGTAACATTAGCCATTATGCTTTCCCCCAATCTTTACGTGGATCAAAAGACGACTGGGCGTCTGCCAGTTGCTGCCATAGCGCGGCAGTGTTTTCATCCGGTTTCGGCGGCATCACGATTTTCAGTACCGCATACAGATCGCCGGTCTGTTTTTTGCTCACCAGACCTTTGCCTTTAACGCGCAATCGTTGCCCGGCCTGGCTGCCAGGCGGGATAGTCAGCAAAATGCTTTCTTTCAGTGTTGGAACGGTGACTTTAGCACCCAGCGCCGCTTCCCACGGGCTAACCGGCACCACAATTTCCAGATCCTGGCCGACAATATCGAACAGCGGATGTGGCGCAATATGAATCACCAGCCACAAATCGCCATTTGGACCGCCGTTTTCGCCCGGCGTCCCCTGGCCTTTCAGGCGGATGCGTTGACCATTGCCGACGCCCGCCGGGATCTTCACATTCAGCATTTTCGGGATTTCCTGTTCGATCATGCCAAAGGCGTTATAAACCGGCAGGTTATAGCTGATGGTACGCTTATGCTCAGTAAGCGTTTCTTCGAGGAATACCGCCACTTCGATTTCAATATCGTGGCCGCGTGTGGCGGGGCGTTGACGGCTCTGGCGGGCATGCTGACCGAAAATTGACGAGAAGATATCGTCAAAATCTTCGGCGTTAAAACTCTGACCGTCTCCATGCTGGAACTGACGGCTAAATTGCGGATCGTTGCGATGTTGCCACATCTGATCATACTCAGCGCGACGTTGTTCATCACTTAACACTTCCCAGGCTTCAGCGACCTCTTTGAAGCGGGCTTCGGCATCCGGTTCTTTGCTGACATCAGGATGGTATTTGCGGGCCAGTCGACGATAGGCGGTCTTGATTGTCTTGAGATCGTCCGTCGGTTTTACGCCCATGATGGCGTAATAATCCTTTAATTCCATAGCGTTATCTCGCGTAAATCAACACAAATTGAAGGAACCCCTGTAAGGTAACTCCTATAAGTGTAGGGTAATCCTCAAAATTTCATATGCCAACACAGAATATGTTATTGAAATCATCGCGGAGAGGAGGTCGCCTCAAGGTGGGGTGTTGAACATATTTTAAACAGGTGAAAAAGGGTGAGCGATTTTTGATAGTTGAAACAGGCACTTTAAGTTTAACTGGGGCGTCATTATTTATTAAATTTTATAGGCGCTATATATGAGTAGTAATATACATGGAATTAGTTGCACTGCAAATAATTATTTGAAAGAAGCATGGAGCAATATAAAAAATGAGCACGAAAAAAATCAAAAATATTCAATCACGCTTTTTGAAAACACACTGGTGTGTTTTATTCAGTTGTATAAAGAAATCAGACGTCAACAAGCTGAAGACTACATTCCATGCCTGGAATGCGATTCACTAGAAAAAGAATTTGAGGAAATACAGAATGATAATGATTTATCATTATTTATGAAAACATTGCGTACTAATGATAAACAAATTTATTCAGGGGTTTCAGGAGGTATTACATATACTATACAATATGTTGAAGATGTTGATATTGTTAGAGTGTCCTTGCCGGGCAGAGGGTCAGAGTCTATCACAGATTTTAAAGGTTATTATTGGTATGGCTTTATGGAATATATTGAAAACATTACTGCGTGTGATGATGTTTTTTCTGAGTATTGTTTAGATGATAATGAAAATATGAGTATCCAGCCAGCGCGGATAAATACGCCGGGAATATCTGATTTGGATTCTGGCATTGATTTGTCTGGTATATCTTTTATTCAGAGTGAAACTAACCAGGCATTAGGATTAAAATATGCTCCTGTAGATGGCGATGGATATTGTCTGTTAAGGGCCATACTGGTTTTAAAACACTTTGATTATTCGTGGGCGCTGGGCAGTCATAAGACGCCAAAGGAAGTATACGAAGAGTTTATTAAAATTGTTGATAAACAAACGATCGAGGCTCTTGTTGATGCGGCATTTTATGATCTCAGGGAAGATATTAAGACATTATTTAGCGTTGATCTGCAATCTGACAACAAAATTCAGGGGGAGGGTAGTCATATGTCATGGAG
>MJGMH2__coassemble_706_pt1 | contig 19704 bp, 18 predicted proteins | sample MJGMH2__metabat2_low_PE_018 | metagenome-assembled genome bin MJGMH2
TTTCGTTAAAAGAGGTGAAACTGACCAATAAGCCGCTTTCTTTTGAGTATAGTGTCGTGGACAGTCATTCATCTTTCTGCCCCTCCAAAAGCAAAAACCCGCCGAAGCGGGTTTTTACGTAAATCAGGTGAAACTGACCGATAAGCCGGGTTCTGTCGTGGACAGTCATTCATCTAGGCCAGCAATCGCTCACTGGCTCAAGCAGCCTACCCGGGTTCAGTACGGGCCGTACCTTATGAACCCCTATTTGGCCTTGCTCCGGGTGGAGTTTACCGTGCCACGGACTGTTACCAGCCGCGCGGTGCGCTCTTACCGCACCCTTTCACCCTTACCTGATCCCGCTTGCGCGGGCCATCGGCGGTTTGCTCTCTGTTGCACTGGTCGTGGGTTTCCCCCCCAGGCGTTACCTGGCACCCTGCCCTATGGAGCCCGGACTTTCCTCCCCTCCGCCCGTCTCCCCCGAAGAGGACGACGACGAAGCGGCGACTGTCTGGTCAGCTTCGGCGCGCAGTATAGAGGGTTTGCGCGCCCTTGTCACCCCACGTTGCGCATTCCAATAGCCAGTGTCGCGGCGATATTACGTGAAGCACGGTAAATATTGTCATAAGCCCCGCGGAATGCTTCGTCCAACGTACCAATACTGGTCAATACGCTGAAGACCGCATCAATGCCATGCTGATGTACAACGCCAACATCATTGGTCAGGCTACCCGCAATGCCAATCACCGGTTTATGGTACTTTTTCGCCACGTTTGCGACGCCAATCGGAACCTTGCCGTGAATACTCTGGCTGTCAATACGCCCTTCACCGGTGATCACCAGTGTACAATCGTGAATATGTTCCTCCAGATTCAGCGCCGTCGTGACGATTTCAATACCACTTTTCAGTTCCGCACCAAGAAACGCCATCAGCGCCGCGCCCATACCGCCCGCAGCTCCTGCGCCGGGGACATCTTTCACATCAACATGCAGCGCTTTTTTAATGACATCGGCATAGTGAGAGAGGTTATTGTCCAGCTCGACAATCATCGCTTCACTGGCTCCCTTTTGTGGGCCAAAGATGCGCGATGCGCCGTTATCGCCCACCAGCGGATTGGTAACATCACAAGCGACGCGAATGACGCAATCTTTTAAGCGCGGATCGAGGCCGGAAATATCAATATCATTCAGAGTATTAAGACTACCGCCGCCAAAACCAATTTCATTGCCGTTGGCGTCGCATAATTTCGCCCCCAGCGCCTGTACCATGCCTGCACCGCCATCATTTGTAGCGCTACCGCCAATGCCGATAATAATGTTTGTCGCGCCGCTCTCCAGCGCCTGCAGAATTAACTCGCCTGTGCCGCGTGAAGTGGTCACGAGTGGATCACGTTTTTCCGCAGGTACCAGCTCCAGCCCACTGGCCGCCGCCATTTCAATAAACGCGGTTTTGCCATCGCCGGAGATCCCCCAACTGGCATTCACTTTCTCGCCCAGCGGCCCTGTAACCCAGGCGTGACGTTCGGAACCCTGGGTGGCTGCAATCATCGCTTCCACCGTTCCTTCGCCACCGTCGGCAACAGGAACAGAAACGTACTGTGCATCAGGAAAAATTTCCCGAAATCCTTTTTCTATCGCCTGCGCAACCTCGCTGGCAGATAAACTTTCTTTATAAGAGTCTGGGGCGATTACGATTTTCATACCTATGCCTGTTACCACATGACGCCGGAGGGCGTTTCTCTTATTCGGCCTGGATTCCAGGCCCGGATTGCAATACGCCATCCGGGCACGACGTCATTAACGAGTAACTTCGACTTTCGCCAGTTTTTCGTAGTAGCACGCCAGGGCGCTATGATCTGCCGTTCCTAAACCATCTGCTCGCACTGCCTGCATCATCTCCATAACCGCAGCTGTGAGCGGCAGTTGCGCGCCGACGCCGTGGGAAGTATCCAGCGCATTTGCCAGATCCTTAATATGCAGATCAATACGGAAGCCCGGCTTGAAGTTGCGGTCCATCACCATCGGCGCTTTGGCATCCAGCACGGTACTGCCCGCCAGTCCACCGCGAATTGCCTGATACACCAAATCCGGGTTAACGCCCGCTTTGGTTGCCAGCGTTAACGCTTCTGACATCGCGGCAATATTCAGCGCCACAATGACCTGATTTGCCAGTTTGGTGACGTTACCTGCACCGATTTCCCCGGTATGCACCACGGAACCCGCCATCGCTTTCATCAAATCATAGTATTTGTCGAAAATAGCCTTGTCGCCGCCCACCATCACTGACAGCGTACCGTCGATAGCTTTCGGTTCACCGCCGCTCACCGGAGCATCCAGCATATCAATGCCTTTCGCTTTCAGCGCTTCGCTGATTTCACGGCTTGCCAGCGGTGCGATAGAACTCATATCGATCAATACCGTACCTGGCTTCGCGCCTTCAATAATGCCATTCTCACCCAGCGCCACCTCTTTCACATGAGGGGAGTTTGGTAGCATGGTTATGATGACGTCGCACTGTTCAGCGATCGCTTTAGCCGTAGAGGCTGTTTCTGCACCTGCAGCAATCACGTCAGCAATAGCTTCTGGGTTACGGTCAGCAACCACCAGCGAGTAACCTGCTTTCAGAAGGTTTTTACTCATTGGTTTACCCATAATCCCCAGGCCAATAAAACCAACTTTCATAGTCATATCAATCATCTCTCTTGTTGCGGTGGTGGTTATTTTTTAAAGGTATCAGCCAGTTTCTGAGTGGCAGAGCGGAAGACGCCGAGATCGCTGCCGACAGCCACAAACGTCGCACCCCATTCCAGATAACGACGCGCATCGGCTTCGACCGGTGCGAGGATACCGCTGGGTTTGCCGTGCGCACTGGCACGGTTAAAAATATGCTGAATTGCTTTTTGTACATCCGGGTGCGAGGCATTGCCGAGATGGCCTAATGCCGCAGCCAGATCGCTGGGGCCGACGAAGATACCGTCTACGCCTTCGGTAGCGGCAATGGCATCGACGTTATCTACGCCCTGCTGACTTTCTATCTGGACCAGAATGGTGATGTTCTTGTTCGACTGAGCGAAATAATCCGCCACGGTGCCAAACATATTGGCGCGGTGAGAAACGGAGACGCCGCGAATGCCTTCCGGTGGATAACGGGTTGATGCCACCGCCTGCTCTGCTTCCTCTTTTGTTTCTACAAAAGGAATCAGGAAGTTATAGAAACCGATATCCAGAAGACGCTTAATAATTACCGGCTCGTTGGTCGGCACTCGTACTACTGGCGCGCTGGCGCTGCCTTTCAGGGCCATTAACTGCGGAATAAACGTGGAGATATCGTTTGGCGCATGTTCGCCATCCAGCACCAGCCAGTCAAACCCAGCCAAACCAAGAACTTCAGTGCTAATCGGGTTAGAGAGTGCTGACCAGCAACCAATTTGTACCTGTTTCGCAGCCAGTGCGGCTTTGAATTTATTCGGGAAAACATCGTTATTCATCGCTTATACCTTTGCTTATTTCTGCAATTCCATACGTTTAATGTCGCCAACTACGAAGAGGTAGCAGACCATCGCCATCAGCGCTGAACATCCCACGAAAACCAGTGCTGCATTGAAGGAGTGCAGTTCACTTACCAGATAGCCAATCACCAGTGGAGTGACAATGGAGGCAACATTGCCAAAGACGTTAAAGACGCCGCCGCAGAGGCCAACAATCTCTTTCGGCGCGGTGTCAGAAATTACCGGCCAGCCCAGCGCACCAAATCCTTTGCCAAAGAAAGCCAGCGCCATCAGCATGACCACCAGCGTGGTGTTGTTGGTGTAGTTACATAAGATGATGGTGGAAGCCAGCAACATTCCCAGCACAATCGGTAGCTTACGTGCCAGGGTCAGGGACAAACCGCGTTTGATCAGATAATCCGAGAAGACACCTCCCAGCACGCCGCCCGCAAAGCCACACAGTGCCGGAATCGAGGCGACCAGACCCACTTTCAGAATCGACATGCCTTTTTCCTGCACCAGATAAATTGGGAACCAGGTGAGGAAGAACCAGGTGATGGTGTTGATAAAATATTGTCCGAAAAATACGCCCAGCATCATGCGGTTAGAGAGCAATTGCTTGATGTAATGCAGTTTGGGACCGCTTGCTGCCGCACTGCCCGGCTTTTTGTGGTCCATATCGACCACCGCGCCATTTTCTGAGATAAACTTCAGCTCTTCCGCAGACATACGTGGGTGATCTGTCGGGTTATGAATCAACTTGATCCACAGCGCCGTCAGCACAAAACCAATCACCCCCATAACGGTGAAGACGTGCTCCCAGCCCCAGGCGAAAGTCAGCCAGCCAAGCAGCGGCGAAAAGAGCGCCAGCGAGAAATATTGCGCCGAGTTAAAGATGGCGGAGGCAGTACCACGTTCTTTTGTCGGAAACCAAGCGGCGACAATACGGGCGTTCGCCGGGAATGATGGCGCTTCCGAGAACCCCAGCATAAAGCGCATAAAGAACATGGAGATCCCTGCCCAGGCCAGCGGGAACATATCAACAAAGCCTTGCAGGAAGGTGAACAGCGACCAGAAAAAGAGGCTGTAGGTGTAAACTTTTTTCGAGCCAAACTTATCAAGCAGCCAGCCGCCGGGAATTTGCATCAGCAGGTAGGCCCAGCCAAACGCGGAGAAGATGTAACCCATCGAAACCGCACTTAACTGCAACTCTTTTGCCACTTCGGTACCAGCAATAGACAGCGTTGCACGATCGGCGTAGTTAACGGCGGTAACAATAAAAATAATCAGTAATATTAAATAGCGGGTATGCACGCCTTTCTTTTTTACGTCAACGGTGTCCAGAATCATTTTATTTACCTCGGGTACTTATGCTGATTTTTATTATTATGGGGAAGGTGTTATTTATGAGTTTTATTTATGCCGTTACGGCAATGAACTCGGGAATTAGTATAAGCAGCGCGAGAATAATAATCATTGTGCAAATGCTAATTTAATTAGTACTATTTAAATATTATTTTGAGCATATGCACATAAGGTTGCGCGCTAAAGCACAGATTTGCGCTTTACCTTGCCGGGCGGCACTGCAATCCCTGAAATGATTGACATTGATCACATTTCTGCGTTTAAACTCCTGACATTCTTATTTCACCCAATGAAGTCATTTATTTTTAGATGAGACCAGGTCCTCATTTTAATAACCCCTGGCTGGAGAACATTGCACAATGGCCAACATCGAAATCAGACAAGAAACGCCAACTGCGTTTTATATAAAAGTTCACGACACAGATAATGTGGCAATTATTGTTAATGATAATGGCCTGAAAGCAGGAACGCGTTTTCCGGATGGGCTGGAATTAATTGAACATATTCCCCAGGGGCATAAAGTCGCATTGCTGGACATTCCGGCTAATGGTGAAATTATTCGTTATGGCGAAGTGATTGGTTACGCCGTGCGCGCAATCCCACGCGGAAGCTGGATCGACGAATCAATGGTTGTGCTACCGGAAGCGCCACCGTTACACACGCTGCCACTGGCAACCAAAGTCCCGGAACCCTTACCGCCACTGGAAGGATACACCTTTGAGGGCTATCGCAATGCCGATGGCAGCGTGGGCACCAAAAACCTGCTCGGCATCACCACCAGCGTCCACTGTGTGGCAGGCGTGGTGGACTATGTAGTAAAAATCATTGAACGCGATCTGCTACCGAAATACCCGAACGTCGATGGCGTGGTGGGGCTGAATCATTTGTACGGCTGTGGCGTGGCGATTAACGCACCAGCGGCAGTTGTGCCTATTCGTACCATCCACAATATTTCGCTGAACCCTAACTTTGGCGGCGAAGTAATGGTGATTGGTCTGGGTTGTGAAAAGTTGCAGCCTGAGCGCCTGCTGACTGGAACGGATGATGTGCAAGCTATTCCAGTAGAAAGCGCCAGCATTGTCAGTTTGCAGGATGAAAAGCATGTCGGTTTTCAGTCCATGGTCGAGGATATTTTGCAGGTCGCCGAACGCCATTTGCACAAACTGAATCAACGGCAGCGAGAAACCTGTCCGGCTTCAGAACTGGTTGTCGGCATGCAGTGCGGCGGTAGCGATGCGTTTTCTGGCGTAACGGCAAACCCGGCGGTTGGGTATGCGTCTGATCTACTGGTGCGCTGCGGCGCAACGGTGATGTTTTCAGAAGTCACGGAAGTGCGTGACGCGATCCATCTGCTGACACCACGCGCAGTGAACGAAGAGGTCGGCAAACGGCTGCTGGAGGAGATGGAGTGGTACGATAACTATCTCAATATGGGAAAAACCGACCGCAGCGCCAACCCTTCGCCGGGCAACAAGAAAGGCGGTCTGGCAAACGTGGTGGAGAAAGCGCTCGGCTCCATTGCTAAATCGGGTAAAAGTGCAATTGTTGAAGTGCTGTCGCCCGGTCAACGCCCGACTAAACGCGGATTAATTTACGCCGCGACGCCAGCCAGCGATTTTGTCTGTGGCACGCAACAGGTGGCTTCGGGTATCACCGTGCAAGTGTTTACGACCGGCCGTGGTACGCCGTACGGCCTGATGGCGGTACCCGTCATTAAAATGGCAACCCGCACCGAGCTGGCGAACCGCTGGTTTGATTTAATGGATATTAATGCGGGCACCATCGCTACCGGCGAAGAAACTATTGAAGAGGTGGGCTGGAAGTTGTTCCACTTTATTCTCGACGTCGCCAGCGGGAAGAAGAAAACCTTCTCAGATCAATGGGGACTGCATAACCAGCTGGCGGTGTTTAACCCAGCACCGGTGACCTGATTTCTTTTGGAACGTCCCTCGCAAAACATGGCCTTAGTGCCATGTTTTTATTGTTTAAAGTCCCCACGTCCATTAATAATGCATTTGCATTACCTTAGTTCAAGCTTATAATTTGAGCAGAAAACAGGCTGTAAAAGGACAGTGAATCATGCCCGCTAATGCTCGCTCTCACGCTGTACTGACCACTGAATCAAAGGTCACGATACGCGGACAAACAACTATCCCCGCGCCAGTGCGTGAGGCCTTAAAACTGAAGCCAGGCCAGGACAGCATTCATTACGAAATTCTGCCTGGTGGGCAAGTATTTATGTGCCGACTGGGAGATGAACAGGAGGATCATACCATGAATGCATTTTTGCGTTTTCTGGATGCAGATATCCAGAACAACCCGCAAAAAACTCGTCCATTCAACATTCAACAAGGAAAGAAACTTGTCGCTGGCCTGGACGTCAACATTGATGATGAGATTGGCGACGACGAATAATGGATTTTCCACAAAGGGTTAATGGTTGGGCGCTATATGCTCATCCCTGTTTTCAGGAAACCTACGACGCTTTAGTTGCCGAAGTCGAGACATTAAAGGGAAAAGATCCTGAAAATTATCAGAGAAAAGCCGCCACAAAGTTATTGGCGGTAGTCCATAAAGTGATTGAGGAGCATATCACGGTCAATCCATCATCACCGGCATTCCGTCATGGCAAGTCGTTAGGCTCTGGGAAAAATAAAGACTGGTCACGGGTAAAATTTGGTGCTGGTCGTTATCGTCTCTTCTTTCGTTATAGTGAAAAAGAGAAAGTCATCATTCTGGGATGGATGAACGATGAAAACACTCTGCGCACCTACGGTAAAAAAACAGATGCCTATACCGTATTCAGCAAAATGTTAAAAAGAGGACGTCCTCCTGCCGACTGGGAAACCCTCACCCGAGAGACAGAAGAAACCCATTGATGGTGTTCACAATGCCCGCCGAACGCATTCGTGTTGACCAGCGGGCACCCTTTCTCACTCCCCGACCAGAATCACTTCAACCCCAGCCTTTCGCAGCCCTTCCAGGCTATCCGCAGGAATGCCTTCATCAACAATGATCATGTCGATACGTTGAGTATCAATGATCTTATGTAAACTGGAACGATTGAACTTACTGGAATCGGTGACCACGATGATCCGTTCCGCAACTTCGCACATCCGACGGTTTAAACGAGCTTCATCTTCATTATGCGTGCTGACGCCGCGCTCCAGATCGATCGCATCTACGCCAAGAAACAGCATATCGAAGTGGTAATTTTGCAGCGATTGTTCAGCCTGATCGCCGTAAAAAGATTGCGACTGACGGCGCAAATGCCCGCCGGTCATCAGCAGCTCAACGCCTTCCGCTTCCAGCAACGCATTAGCCACGTTCATACCGTTGGTCATCGCAATTACGTCAGTGTGCTTGCGCATCAGACGAGCAATCTCAAAAGTGGTGGTCCCGGAATCGAGGATCACCCGATGACCTGGCTGAATCAACTCAACGGCAGCTTTCGCAACGCTGCGTTTCATCGCAGTGTTCAGCGCGCTTTTATCTTCCACTGATGGCTCGACTGACGGCGTCGTGCTATCGCAGATCAACGCGCCGCCATAGGCACGCACAGCGATCCCCTGCTTTTCCAGAAACGCCAGATCGTTGCGGATCGTCACAGTAGATACGCCATACAATGCCGACAGATCGTTAACCTGCACACTCCCTTGCTGTCGCAGACGCTGAATGATCTGTTCTCGTCGCTCGCTGGTGCCTGTCATTCGCTTCTCACCTGAAGCGTCGGTATTACTCATAGTAAGTCCTTTCGTAAAACTTTCGTTTCATTTCGTTTTGCCTATTAACGCCTTTCTATTAAGCAAATGCAAGCCCACCTTGCCCATTGGCGCAAGCTACTCTCGTTTCAGTGGCTTTCATTATGTTTCTTTTGTGAATCAGATCAGAAAACTATTATCTTTCGTTTTATTTTTATCTCACCATGGCGCAGTATCAACTGAAACAAAACGAAAGATTAATATCGCAGTAATCTGAACTGGAGAGGAAAGTGAAACATCTGACAGAAATGGTGAGACAGCACAAAGAGGGCAAAACAAATGGAATTTATGCCGTTTGTTCCGCACATCCGCTGGTGCTGGAAGCTGCAATCCGCTACGCCAGTGCAAACCAAACGCCGTTACTGATTGAAGCAACCTCCAATCAGGTAGACCAGTTCGGCGGTTATACTGGAATGACGCCCGCCGATTTTCGCGGCTTTGTTTGTCAGCTCGCCGACTCGTTGAATTTCCCACAGGATGCGTTGATTTTGGGAGGCGACCATCTGGGGCCAAACCGCTGGCAAAACCTGCCAGCCGCTCAGGCAATGGCCAATGCCGATGATTTGATTAAAAGCTACGTGGCGGCAGGATTCAAAAAAATTCACCTTGATTGCAGCATGTCCTGTCAGGACGATCCAATTCCCTTAACTGATGACATCGTGGCTGAACGCGCCGCACGTCTGGCGAAAGTGGCGGAAGAAACCTGTCTTGAACACTTTGGCGAAGCCGATCTGGAGTATGTCATTGGTACCGAAGTACCGGTACCTGGCGGCGCGCATGAAACCTTAAGCGAGCTGGCGGTCACCACGCCGGATGCCGCCCGCGCCACGCTGGAAGCCCATCGTCACGCCTTTGAAAAGCAGGGGCTGAGTGCCATCTGGCCACGCATCATTGCTCTGGTGGTACAACCCGGCGTCGAATTCGATCACACCAACGTTATTGATTATCAGCCCGTCAAAGCGACCGCCTTAAGCCAGATGGTCGAAAACTACGAAACGCTGATTTTCGAAGCGCACTCTACCGATTACCAAACGCCGCAATCGTTGCGCCAGCTAGTGATTGACCACTTTGCCATTCTGAAAGTTGGCCCGGCGCTGACCTTCGCCCTGCGTGAAGCCCTTTTTTCTCTGGCGGCGATTGAAGAAGAACTGGTACCAGCGAAAGCCTGTTCCGGTCTGCGTCAGGTGCTGGAAAACGTGATGCTCGACCGCCCGGAATACTGGCAAAGCCACTACCACGGTGACGGCAACGCGCGTCGTCTGGCGCGTGGTTACAGCTACTCAGATCGCGTGCGCTATTACTGGCCGGACAGCCAGATTGATGACGCTTTCGCTCATCTGGTTCGTAATCTGGCGGATTCACCAATTCCGCTGCCGCTGATCAGCCAGTATCTGCCGCTGCAATACGTGAAAGTTCGCTCCGGCGAGCTGCAACCGACGCCACGGGAACTCATTATCAACCATATTCAGGACATCCTGGCGCAGTACCACACAGCCTGTGAAGGCCAATAAGCAAAACAAAGAGGAACACGCTATGCCAAATATTGTTTTAAGCCGGATTGATGAACGCTTGATTCACGGTCAGGTCGGCGTTCAGTGGGTCGGATTTGCGGGGGCAAATCTGGTGCTGGTAGCCAACGATGAGGTTGCCGAAGATCCGGTACAACAAAACCTGATGGAAATGGTACTGGCAGAAGGGATCGCCATACGTTTCTGGACGCTGCAAAAAGTCATCGACAACATTCATCGCGCCGCCGATCGACAGAAAATCCTGCTGGTTTGTAAAACACCTGCCGATTTCCTGACGCTGGTGAAAGGTGGCGTTCCGGTGAATCGCATTAACGTTGGCAATATGCACTACGCCAATGGCAAGCAACAAATCGCCAAAACGGTTTCTGTAGATGCGGGCGATATTGCAGCATTTAACGACCTGAAAGCCGCTGGGGTGGAATGCTTCGTTCAGGGCGTCCCGACAGAGCTTGCAGTGGACCTCTTTAAATTACTTTGAGGGATTCATCATGGAAATCAGTCTGTTGCAGGCATTCGCGTTGGGCATTATCGCCTTTATCGCTGGCCTGGATATGTTTAACGGCTTAACCCATATGCACCGCCCGGTGGTCCTCGGCCCGTTAGTCGGGCTGGTACTTGGCGATCTGCATACCGGTATTTTAACCGGCGGTACGCTGGAACTGGTGTGGATGGGGCTGGCCCCGCTGGCAGGCGCACAACCGCCTAACGTGATTATCGGTACTATCGTCGGCACGGCGTTTGCCATTACTACTGGCGTGAAACCCGATGTCGCAGTCGGTGTCGCCGTACCTTTCGCTGTCGCAGTACAGATGGGGATTACCTTCCTGTTCTCGGTGATGTCTGGCGTAATGTCCCGCTGTGACCGGATGGCAGAGAACGCCGATACTCGCGGCATTGAACGCGTGAACTATCTGGCACTGCTGGCACTCGGCACTTTCTATTTTCTCTGCGCTTTCCTGCCTATCTACTTCGGCGCAGAACATGCCAAAACCATCATTGATGTCCTGCCGCAACGATTAATCGACGGCCTCGGCGTCGCGGGCGGCATCATGCCAGCAATCGGTTTTGCCGTGCTGCTGAAAATCATGATGAAAAACGTCTACATCCCCTACTTCATCCTTGGCTTTGTTGCCGCAGCCTGGCTCAAGTTACCGGTGCTGGCTATTGCTGCCGCCGCGCTGGCGATGGCGCTGATCGACCTGCTGCGTAAATCTCCTGAACCGACTCAACCTGCGGCACAGAAAGAGGAATTTGAAGATGGCATCTAATCATACCACCCTGCCGAACGTCAGTGAAAACGAAGAAACACTGCTGACAGGCGTCAATGAAAACGTGTATGAAGATCAGAGTATTGGCGCGGAGCTGACAAAAAAAGATATCAACCGCGTCGCCTGGCGTTCCATGCTGTTACAAGCGTCTTTTAACTACGAACGTATGCAGGCTTCCGGCTGGTTGTACGGTCTGCTGCCTGCTCTGAAAAAGATCCACACTAATAAACGCGACCTGGCGCGCGCCATGAAGGGGCATATGGGTTTCTTCAATACCCATCCGTTTCTGGTGACGTTTGTTATCGGCATTATCCTTGCGATGGAGCGTTCTAAGCAGGACGTTAACAGTATTCAGAGCACCAAAATTGCCGTCGGTGCGCCGCTCGGCGGGATTGGCGATGCAATGTTCTGGCTGACGCTACTGCCGATTTGTGGCGGGATTGGTGCAAGCCTCGCGCTACAAGGCTCTATTCTTGGCGCTGTCGTCTTTATTGTGCTGTTCAACGTGGTACACCTGGGGCTGCGTTTTGGTCTGGCGCATTATGCTTATCGCATGGGCGTGGCGGCTATTCCACTCATTAAAGCGAATACCAAAAAAGTCGGCCATGCTGCGTCAATCGTTGGAATGACGGTAATCGGCGCGCTGGTGGCAACCTATGTTCGTTTAAGCACCACGCTGGAAATCACCGCTGGCGACGCAGTGGTTAAGTTACAGGCTGATGTTATCGACAAACTGATGCCAGCCTTCTTACCGCTGGTCTACACCCTGACCATGTTCTGGCTGGTACGCCGCGGCTGGAGTCCGCTGCGCCTGATTGCAGTTACCGTGGTTCTCGGCATCGTCGGTAAATTCTGCCATTTCCTTTAAATACAATGAGGTATTAGATGTTAAGTATTATTTTGACAGGGCATGGCGGGTTTGCCAGTGGCATGGAAAAAGCAATGAAGCAAATCCTCGGCGAGCAATCGCAGTTTATTGCCATCGATTTTCCCGAAACCTCAAGCACCGCGCTGCTTACATCGCAGCTTGAAGAGGCCATCGCCCAACTCGATTGTGAAGACGGCATTGTTTTTCTGACGGATTTGCTGGGCGGCACGCCGTTTCGCGTAGCTTCAACGCTGGCGATGCAAAAACCGGGCTGTGAAGTGATCACCGGCACCAATTTGCAACTGCTACTGGAGATGGTGCTGGAGCGCGAAGGGTTAAGCAGTGAAGAGTTCCGTGTGCAGGCGCTGGAGTGTGGACACCGTGGGCTGACCAGTTTGGTGGACGAGTTAGGCCGCTGCCATGAAGAATGTCCGGTCGAGGAAGGAATATGACACACGTTCTGCGCGCCAGAAGGCTGCTGACTGAAGAGGGATGGCTCGATGACCATCAGTTGCGTATTGCTGACGGTGTAATCGCAGCAATCGAACCGATTCCAGTGGGCGTGACTGAACGCGATGCGGAACTGCTCTGTCCCGCTTACATCGACACCCATGTACACGGTGGTGCGGGCGTTGATGTAATGGATGACGCGCCGGATGCGCTCGACAAGCTGGCAATGCACAAGGCACGCGAAGGTGTCGGCAGTTGGTTACCGACCACCGTAACCGCGCCGCTTAATACCATTCATGCGGCGCTGAAACGTATTGCTCTACGCTGCCAGCGTGGCGGACCTGGTGCGCAAGTGCTGGGGAGTTATCTCGAAGGACCGTACTTCACGCCGCAGAATAAAGGCGCGCATCCGCCGGAGCTGTTTCGCGAGCTGGAAATTGCCGAGCTGGATCAATTGATTGCCGTTTCTCAGCACACCTTGCGCGTGGTAGCGCTGGCACCGGAAAAAGAAGGGGCATTGCAGGCCATCCGCCATCTTAAACAGCAAAACGTACGGGTGATGCTGGGGCATAGCGCGGCGACCTGGCAACAAACCCGTGCCGCGTTTGACGCTGGTGCCGACGGCCTGGTGCATTGCTATAACGGGATGACAGGTTTACATCACCGCGAACCGGGAATGGTTGGCGCGGGATTAACGGACAAGCGCGCCTGGCTGGAACTGATAGCCGATGGTCATCATGTGCATCCGGCGGCGATGTCGCTGTGTTGTTGCTGTGCGAAAGAGAGAATCGTGCTGATCACCGACGCGATGCAGGCAGCAGGGATGCCGGATGGTCGCTATACGTTATGTGGTGAAGAAGTGCAGATGCACGGTGGCGTTGTCCGTACCGCGTCCGGTGGGCTGGCGGGCAGTACGCTGTCTGTTGATGCGGCAGTGCGCAACATGGTTGAGTTGGCGGGTGTAACGCCTGCGGAAGCCATCCATATGGCATCGCTGCATCCGGCGCGTATGCTGGGTGTTGATGGTGTTCTGGGATCGCTTAAACCGGGCAAACGCGCCAGCGTCGTTGCGCTGGATAGCGGGCTGCATGTGCAACAAATCTGGATTCAGGGTCAATTAGCTTCGTTTTGATGGTTTGCTCCTTTTATTGGGCCTTCACTTCCCCCGTAAGGCCTTTCTTTTTCTTTCTTTTTGATCTGTGCAGCGGTGTCGGATGCGACGCTGACGCGTCTTATCCGACCTACGGTACGCCGCATCCGGCAATCGGTGAACATAGCGACGTTATCACGCAATCCTTTAATCTTCCCTTGTCTTTTCTTTCAACGATCACAAATTTCGTTTTATTTCTTTTTTCTCCATTGAACTTTCAGTTTCTTTTCTATAGATTTTAATCAACGAAAGACATCACCAAGTGAAATGAAACGAAAGGTAAGCGAAAGCGACAACGCCCGACGTCAAGTTCATCAGACTAAGGATTGAGTTATGCCAGAAAATTACACCCCTGCTGCTGCCGCAACCGGTACATGGACTGAAGAAGAGATCCGCCATCAGCCTCGCGCATGGATCCGTTCACTCACCAACATCGACGCACTACGTTCCGCGCTCAATAACTTCCTTGAACCGTTACTGCGCAAAGAGAATCTGCGGGTAATCCTGACCGGAGCCGGAACCTCGGCATTTATCGGTGACATCATCGCGCCGTGGCTCGCCAGCCATACCGGTAAAAACTTCAGCGCCGTACCGACCACCGATCTGGTCACCAATCCGATGGACTACCTGAATCCAGCTCATCCACTGCTGTTGATCTCCTTCGGTCGATCCGGCAACAGCCCGGAAAGCGTCGCCGCCGTGGAACTGGCAAATCAATTTGTACCCGAGTGCTATCACCTGCCGATCACCTGCAACGAAGCGGGCGCTCTTTACCAAAACGCGATCAACAGCGACAACGCGTTTGCCCTGCTGATGCCCGCAGAAACGCACGACCGCGGCTTTGCGATGACCAGCAGCATTACCACCATGATGGTCAGCTGCCTCGCGGTTTTCGCACCTGAGACGATCAACAGCCAGAGCTTCCGCGACGTGGCGGATCGTTGCCAGGCGATCCTGACCTCACTGGGCGATTTCAGCGAAGGTGTGTTTGGTTACGCACCGTGGAAACGGATCGTTTATCTCGGCAGCGGTGGCTTACAGGGCGCAGCACGCGAGTCGGCGCTGAAAGTACTGGAACTGACGGCGGGTAAACTGGCGGCCTTTTATGATTCCCCAACCGGATTCCGTCATGGACCAAAATCGCTGGTCGATGACGAAACGCTGGTGGTGGTATTTATCTCCAGCCACCCATACACCCGTCAGTATGATCTTGATCTACTGGCAGAACTCCGCCGTGACAACCAGGCAATGCGCGTAATCGCCATCGCCGCGGAAAGCACCGACATCGTCGCTGCCGGTCCACATATTATCCTGCCGCCGTCACGTCACTTTATCGACGTTGAGCAGGCATTTTGCTTCCTGATGTACGCCCAGACGTTTGCACTGATGCAATCGCTGCACATGGGCAATACGCCGGATACCCCATCAGCCAGTGGCACCGTTAACCGCGTGGTGCAAGGCGTAATCATTCATCCGTGGCAGGCATAAGAGGATCGCATTATGAGCATTATCTCCACCAAATATCTGTTACAGGACGCCCAGGCCAATGGCTACGCGGTGCCTGCTTTTAACATTCATAACGCCGAGACGATCCAGGCGATCCTCGAAGTGTGCAGTGAAATGCGATCGCCGGTGATCCTCGCCGGAACGCCGGGGACCTTTAAACATATCGCGCTGGAAGAGATCTACGCCTTGTGTAGCGCCTATTCCACAACCTACAACATGCCACTGGCGCTGCATCTCGACCACCACGAATCGCTGGATGATATTCGCCGTAAAGTCCACGCAGGCGTGCGCAGTGCGATGATCGACGGCAGCCACTTCCCGTTTGCCGAGAACGTAAAGCTGGTGAAATCGGTTGTCGACTTCTGCCACTCACAGGATTGCAGCGTGGAAGCAGAACTGGGCCGCTTGGGCGGTGTTGAAGATGACATGAGCGTTGACGCCGAAAGTGCATTCCTGACCGATCCACAAGAAGCTAAACGCTTTGTCGAACTGACTGGCGTCGACAGCCTGGCGGTAGCGATTGGTACGGCGCACGGCTTATACAGCAAAACGCCGAAGATTGATTTCCAGCGGCTGGCGGAAATTCGTGAAGTGGTGGATGTTCCTCTGGTGCTGCATGGTGCCAGCGATGTCCCGGATGAATTTGTCCGTCGCACTATTGAACTTGGCGTCACAAAAGTGAACGTTGCCACAGAATTAAAAATAGCCTTCGCTGGCGCGGTTAAAGCCTGGTTTGCGGAAAATCCGCAGGGTAATGATCCTCGTTATTATATGCGCGTCGGTATGGATGCGATGAAAGAAGTTGTCAGAAATAAAATTAATGTCTGTGGTTCAGCGAATCGAATTTCAGCATAATCATTATTTTTTTATGATTTATCCCAATGTACTTCCCGATTAATATCGGGGAGTGCCTTAATGGTAAAGGAGATAACTAAACCTTAATAAATACATCAGTAAAATATCGCAATAATAATATATTTAAAAAAATTATATTATTCAACTTTATGGTGAGGATTACACAATGAGCAGTCCAAATATTCTCTTAACCCGTATTGATAACCGTCTGGTTCACGGTCAGGTTGGCGTGACCTGGACATCCACCATCGGTGCAAATCTGCTGGTAGTCGTGGATGATGTTGTCGCTAACGATGATATTCAACAGAAATTAATGGGTATTACCGCGGAAACCTACGGCTTTGGCATTCGTTTCTTTACTATCGAAAAAACCATTAAAGTCATCGGCAAAGCTGCACCGCATCAGAAGATCTTCCTGATTTGCCGTACGCCACAAACGGTACGTAAATTGGTAGAAGGTGGCATTGACCTGAAAGATGTCAACGTCGGCAATATGCATTTCTCGGAAGGGAAAAAGCAAATCAGCAGTAAAGTTTATGTCGATGACCAGGATCTCACGGACTTACGTTTTATTAAACAACGTGGCGTGAATGTTTTCATTCAGGACGTCCCTGGCGATCAAAAAGAACAAATCCCTGACTAAATCTAAAATCGCCTTAATATTGGTTTGAGGTAATAAAAATGCATGAAATAACCCTACTTCAGGGATTATCCCTGGCGGCGTTAGTTTTCGTTCTGGGGATTGATTTTTGGCTGGAAGCCTTATTTTTATTCCGCCCGATAATCGTTTGTACCCTAACTGGCGCTATTCTCGGTGATATTCAGACTGGCTTAATTACCGGTGGTCTGACAGAGTTGGCTTTCGCCGGATTAACCCCTGCAGGTGGTGTTCAGCCGCCCAACCCGATTATGGCGGGTCTGATGACCACCGTCATTGCATGGTCTACGGGCGTTGATGCCAAAACAGCAATTGGTCTTGGCCTGCCGTTTAGTTTGTTAATGCAGTACGTCATTCTGTTCTTCTATTCCGCTTTCTCATTATTTATGACCAAAGCCGATAAATGCGCGAAAGAGGCGGATACGGCAGCGTTTTCCCGGCTTAACTGGACAACGATGCTCATCGTCGCTTCAGCGTATGCGGTGATTGCTTTCCTCTGTACTTACCTGGCACAAGGGGCGATGCAGGCGCTGGTGAAAGCGATGCCCGCCTGGTTGACCCACGGCTTTGAAGTGGCTGGCGGTATTCTGCCTGCCGTTGGTTTTGGCTTGCTGCTGCGCGTAATGTTCAAAGCGCAATATATCCCTTACCTGATCGCCGGTTTCCTGTTTGTTTGCTACATCCAGGTCAGCAACCTGTTGCCGGTTGCCGTACTGGGCGCAGGCTTTGCGGTGTATGAGTTTTTCAATGCGAAATCCCGGCAGCAAGCGCAACCGCAGCCCGTTGCCAGTAAAAATGAAGAAGAGGACTACAGCAATGGGATCTGAAATCAGTAAAAAAGATATCACCCGTCTGGGCTTTCGTTCGTCACTGCTACAAGCAAGCTTTAACTACGAAAGGATGCAGGCGGGCGGTTTTACCTGGGCGATGTTGCCGATCCTGAAAAAGATTTATAAGGACGACAAACCGGGCCTAAGCGCGGCAATGAAAGATAACCTCGAATTTATTAATACCCACCCGAATCTGGTCGGATTCCTGATGGGGTTATTAATTTCGATGGAAGAAAAAGGAGAAAACCGCGACACCATTAAAGGCCTCAAAGTAGCACTGTTTGGCCCAATCGCCGGGATTGGCGATGCGATTTTCTGGTTTACCTTATTGCCGATTATGGCGGGAATTTGCTCATCATTTGCCAGCCAGGGAAACCTGCTGGGGCCGATTCTATTTTTCGCCGTTTACCTGCTTATCTTTTTCCTGCGCGTCGGCTGGACCCACGTCGGTTATTCAGTCGGCGTGAAGGCGATCGATAAAGTGCGAGAGAACTCGCAGATGATTGCTCGCTCGGCAACCATCCTCGGGATCACGGTAATCGGCGGGCTGATCGCTTCGTATGTGCATATTAACGTGGTGACATCGTTTGCCATCGACAGTACCCACAGCGTCGCGCTGCAACAGGATTTCTTCGATAAAGTCTTCCCGAACATTTTACCGATGGCCTACACCCTGCTGATGTATTACTTCCTGCGGGTGAAAAAAGCGCATCCGGTGCTGTTAATCGGCGTGACTTTTGTGCTCTCTATTGTTTGTTCCGCATTCGGCATTTTGTAAATGGAACGAGGCACTGCGTCTGGTGGTGCCTCTTTACTTAAGGAATTTCATCCTGTGCAAACCCTTCAGCAAGTTGAAAACTATATGGCGTTAAGTGAACGTGCCAGCGAATATTTATTGGCCGTGATCCGTAGCAAACCGGATGCCGTGATTTGCCTGGCGACCGGAGCCACGCCATTACTGACGTATCATTATCTGGTAGAAAAAATCCACCAGCAGCAGGTTGATGTCAGCCAGCTCACCTTCGTGAAGCTCGACGAATGGGTGGATCTGCCATTAACTATGCCTGGTACCTGCGAAACTTTCCTGCAACAGCATATCGTGCAGCCGCTGGGGCTACGTGAAGACCAGCTCATCAGCTTTCGCTCCGAAGAGATAAATGAGACAGAGTGCGAACGGGTAACGAACCTGATTGCGCGCAAAGGCGGTCTGGATTTATGCGTTCTCGGATTGGGGAAAAACGGTCATCTTGGGCTGAACGAACCGGGAGAAAACCTGCAACCGGCCTGCCATATCAGTCAACTTGATGCCAGAACACAGCAACATGAGATGTTAAAAACCGCGGGCCGTCCCGTGACTCGTGGGATCACCTTAGGCCTGAAGGATATTCTCAATGCCCGCGAAGTTTTGTTACTGGTGACTGGCGAAGGAAAGCAGGATGCGACAGAACGTTTTCTCACGGCTAAAGTCTCTACCGCTATCCCGGCTTCATTTTTATGGCTGCATAACTTTATATGTTTAATTAATACCTAACCAGATGAAAATTTGCTCAAAATTTTTAAATTAACTTATTCAACAGTCACGCATTATATTAAATAACATTTGACTGGGTTGAACATAACGCCAATAGCAAAAGGAGTTATGTTCAACAATTTAATTTTAGATATACATATAACTTGTTCTATTAATAAATCACCTCGTATTCTGACTCGGCCCCTGGCGCAGCAAAGTCAGGCATTTATACTCTTTTTAACACATAGAAAATTCATATCAATATAATAAAAACATAGAATATTTGCATATAAATATAATCTTAAAGTTTAGTCTATTTAATGTTCAATGAAATATTTCTACCTGTATAATCTTTAAAGATGTTGAACATATATTCACATTAAATATGATTATGTACTTGTTACAAGGATAAGGTTATAAATGAATAAAGTTACAAAAACAGCTATTGTGGGCTTACTTGCGCTTTTCGCAGGTAATGCCGCTGCAA
>MJGMH2__coassemble_679_pt1 | contig 15360 bp, 10 predicted proteins | sample MJGMH2__metabat2_low_PE_018 | metagenome-assembled genome bin MJGMH2
GGCCTACATGTCGCTTTTTAGGGGCGCATCTGGGATTTTGTTTAACGGGTGATCCACAACGTGGGCCAGGCGTCTGGCCCATGCCAGTTATCGCAGGTGGGTTCTGCGGCGTAACGCACCAGGCGAAAACGCTGACCGTCAAAGCGCCAGCGCGCCTGAATGCCACAATCGCTTAATCCGCGCCCTTTCGCTAAGGTCACCAGTTCACGCGATTTTTCATCGAATGTTGCGTTCATCAGTTCCAGTTCATTCGTCTCCTGACCGCTGTTGAACGGCAAACGTAACCGAACCGGGCGCGAGGCTAGCGGCTTTTTACGCGACACAATCCATGCCAAATCAATGGTGTTATAGGCCCCTGCCTCACAGCTAATCATCATCAGTGCTTTATCATCGGTCAGCGCAGTGACATTCACCTCACGACGTAACGGATCAAGCGAGCAGCGCAGACCATTCATCCGCCAGTTTCCATAATCCAGCAAATCGTTGCGTTCTTCGAGTGAGAGTGGCGTCGGCGTTGGGTTAACCACCGCGACCTCTTTCAGCGCAGGCGCGGGCGGTACGCTGAGCGGCGGTTCGTCCCCTTTCTTTATCCACGCGGTTTCACTGCCAACGCGCTTTTGCTGAGCATCAATAAACAACAACGCCGCTTTTAAGCCATTCAGAGAAATGGTCTGATTGCCATCGCGTAAGGTGATTGCCTTCCCTTCCTGAATCAGCTGCAAAAACGCGGTGATGGTTGCCGTATCATCGGTTACTAATAACCATGGTGAAATCCGCCACTTGTCACCACTTAACGCCAACGGCTCACCATCTAACAGCAGCCGTGGCGCTATCTCCCCTTCAGACGCATCCGGCGACTTCAACCCGCCGCGCTCAATACGTAAAACGGCATCGGTATGCGCCCCGGCGCTGCGGCTCAGGGTCATCACCAGTCCGTTATGACCGCCCGTATTACGCGCCACGCAGAAGTTTTGGTTATTACAGGTGACCTGCCAGTCGGAAAACGCCCGTTGCGCTGGTGCCGCCCACACCAAAGACGTCGGCAACAAAGCGAAAAAAAAGAGAAGGAAAATGCGATAGCGCATGGACGGTACGACCCCAGAAGTTCAAACAAACAGCACAAGTCGTATCTTCGTTGCGCAGGTAGCGCGGCTCAATCGGATTTATCGGATTGAGCCAATAATAAACAACGAAATATTATTGTTATTTTTCAGTCCATTAAATGTGACATTTGCAAATAGTTAAGCAATAACACCGTCTTACCGTCACGTATCTCGCCGGTTTTGATCATCTCCAGCGCCTGGCTGAACGGCAGCTCGAGCACTTCAATATCTTCATCTTCGACACCGCCACCGGCGTTAGCGCGCTGATTGTCACTGTATTCGGCGATAAAAAAGTGGATTAGCTCAGTCACACCGCCTGGCGACATATACAGTTCAAATAATTTGCGCACTTCGCCCACTTCATAGCCCGTCTCTTCAATCGCTTCTTTGCGAATGCACACTTCCGGTTCGTCGTTATCCAGCAGCCCGGCGCAGGTTTCAATCAGCTGCCCGCTTTCATTGCCATTAACCCAGGTAGCGACGCGGAACTGACGAATCAGAACCACGGTCTTTTTCTTCGCGTTGTACAGGAGGATCGTTGCACCATTACCACGATCGTAAACTTCACGTTTATGGCGGATAACTTCGCCATCTTTGCGCGTGAGATCGTAGGTAATGTTGTGCAGGGTGAAATAGTTATCGGAGAGAATTTTGTCTTTAATGAGGGTGATTTGTTGCGTCATACCGACTCCACAGCGCGAAATGAACAATTATCTTACGCTGTGAAGTCGGGTTTGTCTGCGCAGGCTATCAGTGAGATTTGACTGATTTTACCCCCAGCCAGTCAATAATCCCCTGTGCCGCATGACGTCCTTCTGCCATTGCGGTAACCACCAGATCCGCACCACGCACGGCGTCACCACCAGCGAAGATTTTCGGATTGGTGGTCTGGTAACGGTACTGGCTTTCCACATCCGCGATGATGCGGCCCCATTTGTCTACCGTTACACCGTGCGACTCCAGCCACGGCATCCCGTGCGGATTGAAGCCAAACGCCATAATCACCGCATCGGCTGGCATGACAAATTCACTGCCCTCAATCGGTACAGGTCGCCTACGCCCCTGGGCATCCGGCTCGCCAAGACGCGTGCGCAGGAAACGAATTCCGCAAACGTGACCTTGCTCATTCAGCTCAAGCGCCACCGGCTGGACGTTAAATTCGAAGTTGGCCCCCTCTTCGCGGGCGTTCTTCACCTCTTTCTTCGAGCCTGGCATGTTAGCTTCATCACGACGATAAGCGCAGGTGACGTTACTCGCGCCGTGGCGCAGCGCAGTACGCACACAGTCCATCGCGGTGTCGCCGCCGCCCAGTACCACGACGTTGAGTCCGGCGGTATTGATAAACGGCTCTTCCGGTAGCTCTTCGAGCCCCATCACCTGTTTAGTGTTGGCGATGAGGAACGGCAGGGCGTCATAAACGCCCGGCGCATCTTCATTGGGTAAACCCGCTTTCATGGAACGGTAAGTGCCTACGCCAACGAAGACCGCGTCGTATTGTTCCAAAAGCGAATCCAAAGAGACATCTTTACCCACTTCACAATTGAGTTCGAAGTGAATCCCCATCGCGCTGAAGATTACCCGACGGCGTGCCAGCAGGGATTTATCCAGTTTGAAAGAAGGAATGCCGAAAGTGAGCAAGCCACCAATTTCTGGATGGCGATCGTACACCGTCACCGCCACGCCATTGCGGGTCAGAACATCCGCACAGGCCAGCCCTGCCGGACCTGCACCGATAATCGCCACCCGCTTGTCCACTTTGGTGACATGGCTTAAGTCAGGACGCCAACCTTTCGCCAACGCCTGATCTGAAATGTAGCGTTCAATGTTGCCGATAGTTACTGCACCGTGCTCATCGCGAATAGTACAGGCTCCTTCACACAAACGGTCTTGCGGACAAACGCGTCCGGTAATTTCCGGCAGGGTGTTGGTCTGGTGAGAAAGCTCGACGGCGGCGTCGATGTTTCCGGCTTTCACCAGTTCAATCCACTGCGGAATATGGTTATGCAGCGGGCAGGTCCATTCACAAACGCTGTGCTCGCCGCACTTAAGGCAGCGCGAGGCTTCCCGTTGTGCCTGATCGGCACGGAATGGCAGATAAATTTCATCAAAACCGGTTTTGCGCGCTTCAATCGCCAGTTTGTCCGGCTCGCCACGCGCGGGCGTTGCCTGCATTTGCTCGACTTTACTCATTACCGGCATTTCTTGTGCCGCGGTACTGGCATGCCACGGTTGATGCTCCTGACGTGCGGTGCGCAAGCGGCGGGATTTCGCCATGCCGGAGAGTGCGGCGTCAGTGACCAGTTGCAGCGCGTCTGCCGGGCAATTCTCAACACAGGCAGGACCGTTTTCGCGCCCTGCACAAAGGTCGCATTTATGCGCCGTGGCTTTTACTTTGCCCGCCGCGACGGGTGTCAGGACGATTTGCATCGTACCAAATGGACAGGCCACCACGCAGGATTTACAGCCAATACACTTTTGCTGATTGACCTGAATGCTGTCATCAACGTGGCTGATTGCGCCATTAGGGCAGCTACGGGCGCAGGGCGCATCTTCACAATGGTGACAGGTCACGGCACTACGTTGCTGCTGATGTTTGATAACCGTAATTCGGGGATGAAAATGGTGTTGGCTCAGGACATGTTGCTCATCATTGTGAGCCATGACACAGGCGATTTCACAAGCATGACAACCCAGACATTGCTGACTGTTGGCCATAATAAAACGATTCATAACGACCTTCTTTTTTGGTTGTAAAAACCTTATTCTTTATATGAGTGTTGTTATTACCCGACTTACAGGGGAATCGGCAATGTTCATGTGCCCAGAATAAGTAACTATTTCGCTATAAACTGTGGCAGATCAAATAATCCCATCACTGACTAAATTGCGTTTCAGCGAACTGGAACATTAATGATTTTTTGTGGAGAAGACGCGTGTGATTGTTAAACGACCCGTCTCGGCCAGTCTGGCCCGGGCCTTTTTTTACATTGTGCTGCTGTCGATTCTTTCCACGGGTATCGCTCTGCTAACTCTGGCGAGCAGTTTGCGCGACGCTGAGGCTATCAATATTGCCGGATCGCTGCGGATGCAGAGTTACCGCCTGGGCTACGATTTGCAAAGTGGCAGTCCACAACTCAATGCACATCGCCAGTTGTTTCAGCAGGCACTGCATTCACCGGTATTAACCAATCTCAACGTCTGGTATGTGCCAGAGGCAGTAAAAACCCGCTACGCGCATCTGAATGCCAACTGGCTGGAGATGAATAATCGGCTCAGCAAGGGCGATTTACCGTGGTATCAGGCCAATATTAATAATTATGTTAATCAGATAGACCTGTTCGTACTGGCTTTACAGCACTACGCTGAACGCAAAATGCTGCTGGTGGTGGCGATTTCCCTGGCTGGCGGCATCGGTATTTTCACGCTGGTCTTTTTTACTTTGCGCCGCATACGCCATCAGGTGGTTGCCCCGCTGAATCAGCTGGTTACCGCCAGTCAGCGTATTGAACACGGGCAGTTCGACTCGCCGCCGCTGGATACCAGCCTGCCGAATGAGCTTGGCCTGCTTGCAAAAACCTTTAACCAGATGTCGAGCGAGCTGCATAAATTGTACCGTTCGCTGGAGGCGTCAGTAGAAGAAAAGACCCGCGACCTCCACGAGGCCAAGCGTCGCCTGGAGGTGTTGTATCAGTGTTCGCAGGCGCTAAACACCAGCCAGATTGATGTGCATTGTTTCCGCCATATTTTGCAGATTGTTCGCGACAATGAAGCGGCTGAATATCTGGAGTTAAATGTCGGTGACAACTGGCGGATTAGCGAAGGGCAGCCAAACCCGGAATTGCCGATGCAGATTTTACCGGTGACAATGCAAGAGACGGTTTACGGCGAACTGCACTGGCAAAATAGTCACGTTTCATCATCAGAACCGCTGCTTAACAGCGTTTCGTCGATGCTGGGACGCGGTTTGTACTTTAATCAGGCGCAGAAGCATTTTCAGCAGTTATTGTTGATGGAAGAACGTGCGACCATCGCCCGCGAATTGCACGACTCGCTGGCTCAGGTACTTTCTTACTTACGTATCCAGTTGACGTTACTGAAGCGTTCGATACCGGAAGATAACACCACCGCACAAAGTATCATGGCCGATTTTTCCCAGGCGTTGAATGATGCTTATCGGCAGTTACGCGAGCTGTTAACTACTTTCCGCCTGACGCTGCAGCAGGCGGATCTCCCCTCCGCGTTGAGGGAAATGCTGGATACGTTACAAAATCAAACCAGCGCCAAACTGACCCTCGACTGCCGTCTGCCAACCCTGGCGCTGGATGCGCAAATGCAGGTGCATTTGTTGCAAATTATTCGCGAAGCGGTGCTGAATGCGATGAAGCACGCCAACGCCAGCGAAATCGCCGTTAGCTGCGTCACTGCGCCGGACGGCAATCACACGGTTTATATCCGTGATAACGGGATTGGCATCGGTGAACCGAAAGAACCCGAAGGTCATTATGGTCTGAATATCATGCGCGAGCGCGCGGAACGGCTGGGTGGGACGCTGACTTTTTCACAACCTTCCGGCGGCGGCACGTTAGTGAGTATTAGCTTTCGCTCCGCGGAGGGTGAGGAAAGTCAGCTGATGTAATGCCTCCGACTGACCAAAGAATACTGGCCCTTAAAGTTCAGTATAAAAGGGCATGATAATTTACATTAACTCCTTTTTTTCTCCACGATTGGCTCGTACCTTGCCGCTACAGTGAAGCAAGTCAAGCCTACAACGATACGCAGAAACACGAGGTCCTCTTTTAATGGCGAATTTCTTTATTGATCGCCCCATTTTTGCCTGGGTGCTGGCAATCCTGTTGTGTCTGACAGGGACCCTGGCGATTTTCTCATTGCCCGTTGAACAATACCCCGATCTCGCGCCACCGAATGTGCGAGTGACCGCTAGCTATCCCGGCGCATCGGCCCAGACGCTGGAAAACACCGTGACCCAGGTTATCGAGCAAAATATGACCGGCCTCGATAATCTGATGTATATGTCATCTCAGAGCAGTGGCACCGGTCAGGCATCTGTCACTTTAAGTTTTAAAGCAGGCACCGATCCGGACGAAGCCGTGCAGCAAGTACAAAACCAGCTGCAATCAGCCATGCGAAAGTTACCGCAGGCGGTGCAAAATCAGGGCGTGACGGTGCGTAAAACCGGCGATACCAACATTCTGACCATTGCCTTCGTCTCTACCGATGGTTCGATGGATAAACAGGATATTGCCGATTACGTTGCCAGTAATATTCAGGATCCGTTAAGCCGCGTGAATGGCGTCGGGGATATCGATGCCTATGGTTCGCAATATTCCATGCGTATCTGGCTGGACCCGGCGAAACTCAACAGTTTCCAGATGACGGCTAAAGATGTCACCGATGCCATTGAATCACAGAACGCGCAGATTGCGGTTGGGCAACTTGGTGGTACGCCTTCCGTCGATAAGCAGGCGCTCAACGCCACCATTAACGCCCAGTCACTGCTGCAAACACCAGAACAGTTCCGCGATATCACCTTGCGGGTGAATCAGGACGGCTCAGAGGTAAGGCTGGGCGATGTCGCCACCGTCGAAATGGGGGCGGAGAAATACGATTATCTTAGCCGCTTCAATGGTAAGCCAGCCTCCGGGCTGGGGGTAAAACTGGCCTCCGGCGCGAACGAAATGGCGACAGCGGAGCTGGTGCTCAATCGTCTCGACGAGCTGGCGCAGTATTTCCCGCATGGACTGGAATACAAGGTGGCGTATGAAACCACCTCGTTTGTTAAAGCCTCCATTGAAGACGTGGTGAAAACGCTGCTGGAAGCTATCGCTCTGGTTTTCCTCGTTATGTATCTGTTCCTGCAAAACTTCCGCGCCACGCTGATACCCACTATCGCCGTGCCGGTGGTGTTGATGGGAACCTTCTCCGTACTTTATGCCTTCGGTTACAGCGTCAACACCTTAACCATGTTCGCGATGGTGCTGGCGATCGGTCTGCTGGTGGATGATGCCATCGTGGTGGTGGAAAACGTCGAACGTATTATGAGTGAGGAAGGACTCACTCCTCGCGAAGCCACACGTAAATCGATGGGGCAGATCCAGGGGGCACTGGTCGGGATTGCGATGGTGCTTTCGGCGGTATTTGTACCAATGGCCTTCTTCGGCGGCACCACCGGTGCCATCTATCGCCAGTTCTCTATTACCATTGTTGCGGCGATGGTGCTGTCAGTACTGGTAGCGATGATCCTCACTCCGGCTCTGTGTGCCACGCTACTTAAGCCACTGAAAAAAGGTGAGCATCACGGGCAAAAAGGCTTTTTTGCCTGGTTTAACCAGATGTTTAACCGCAACGCCGAACGCTACGAAAAAGGGGTGGCGAAAATTCTCCACCGTAGCCTGCGCTGGATTGTGATTTATGTCCTGCTGCTTGGCGGCATGGTGTTCCTGTTCCTGCGTTTGCCGACGTCGTTCTTGCCACTGGAAGACCGGGGCATGTTTACTACCTCGGTACAGTTGCCCAGCGGTTCAACCCAACAACAGACCCTGAAAGTCGTTGAGCAAATCGAGAAATACTACTTCACCCATGAAAAAGACAACATCATGTCGGTGTTTGCCACTGTTGGTTCTGGCCCTGGGGGTAACGGGCAAAACGTGGCGAGAATGTTTATCCGCCTGAAAGACTGGAGCGAACGCGACAGTAAGACCGGCACCTCGTTTGCCATTATCGAGCGTGCAACGAAGGCGTTTAACAAGATTAAAGAAGCTCGCGTTATCGCCAGCAGCCCGCCAGCAATTAGCGGTCTTGGTAGTTCTGCAGGTTTTGATATGGAGTTGCAGGACCACGCTGGAGCGGGTCACGATGCGCTGATGGCAGCACGTAACCAGTTGCTGGCGCTGGCGGCGGAAAACCCGGAGCTAACCCGTGTGCGCCATAACGGCCTCGACGACAGTCCGCAGTTGCAGATTGATATCGACCAGCGTAAAGCTCAGGCGCTGGGCGTTGCTATCGACGATATTAACGACACACTGCAAACCGCCTGGGGTTCGAGCTATGTGAATGACTTTATGGATCGCGGTCGCGTGAAGAAAGTCTATGTGCAGGCAGCTGCGCCGTATCGCATGCTGCCAGATGACATCAATCTCTGGTATGTCCGAAATAAAGATGGCGGCATGGTGCCCTTCTCTGCTTTCGCGACCTCACGCTGGGAGACAGGCTCGCCGCGTCTGGAACGCTATAACGGTTATTCTGCGGTTGAGATTGTTGGGGAAGCCGCACCGGGGGTCAGTACCGGTACGGCGATGGATATTATGGAATCGTTAGTGAAGCAGTTGCCAAACGGCTTTGGTCTGGAGTGGACGGCGATGTCGTATCAGGAGCGACTTTCCGGCGCGCAGGCTCCGGCGCTGTACGCTATTTCCTTGCTGGTGGTATTCCTGTGTCTGGCGGCGCTGTATGAAAGCTGGTCGGTGCCGTTCTCGGTAATGCTGGTCGTGCCGCTGGGGGTTATCGGCGCGCTGCTGGCAACCTGGATGCGCGGGCTGGAAAACGACGTTTACTTCCAGGTGGGCCTGTTAACGGTCATTGGTTTATCGGCGAAAAACGCCATCCTGATCGTCGAGTTTGCTAACGAGATGAACCAAAAAGGCCACGACCTGTTTGAAGCGACGCTCCACGCCTGCCGTCAGCGTTTACGCCCAATTCTGATGACCTCGCTGGCATTTATCTTCGGCGTATTGCCAATGGCAACCAGCACGGGTGCCGGTTCCGGTGGTCAGCATGCGGTGGGTACTGGCGTAATGGGCGGGATGATTTCGGCCACTATTCTGGCTATTTACTTCGTGCCGCTGTTCTTTGTGCTGGTGCGCCGCCGCTTCCCGCTGAAGCCGCGCCCGGAATAAGCAATAAAAAAGGCGACATGCTAATGTGTCGCCTTTTTCAACTTTCCGATTAAGAACCTGCTCAGCGGGTTCTTGCTGTTTGTACTTTGTCTCAGGAATTACTTACGAAGCATAACTTCGATAAAGTCTTTCCAGTTCCCCAGTTCACGTTCAATCATAACAACCTCTCTTATAATTATGGGTATTCTACGGAAACAATATACCGTGGTGAAGCTAATTTACTCGATTGCTGCGATGACTACCTCCGGGGGACAAACCTTATGTAAATACTATGGTCCTGCGGTGATGATTTGTATGTGATACACAGCAACATTTCGAGATATTCATACGGCATCTAATACTGATTTAATTCTGGTTAAAATACAGACAGATAACAAGATGAATATTCTTAATGTTTACGTTAAAAATGTTTAATATTATTTAATAGTTGTTAATTTGAATACTTCGATAATGTTATATTTCCTGATAATCATTTGCAGGCAAAATGTTTTCACTCTTAAATGAGTATTTATTCTCATAAATCGAAAAAGGATTCATTATGGTTACACTTTACGGCATCAAAAATTGTGACACCATTAAAAAGGCTCGCCATTGGCTGGAAGCCAATAACATCGACTATCGTTTTCATGATTACCGCGTTGATGGGCTGGACAGCGAATTATTGAACGGTTTTATCAACGAATCAGGCTGGGAAGCGTTACTCAACACCCGTGGTACAACCTGGCGTAAACTGGACGAAACCACCCGCAATAAAATCATCGATGCGGCCTCTGCGGCGGCATTAATGACTGAAATGCCTGCAATTATCAAACGTCCATTGCTCTGCACGCCTGGTAAGCCTATGCTGCTGGGTTTCAGTGATTCCAGTTATCAGCAATTTTTCCATGAGGTGTAGTCTATGTCGTGCCCGGTTATTGAGCTGACACAACAGCTTATTCGCCGCCCTTCCCTGAGTCCTGATGACGCAGGATGCCAGGCTTTGTTGATTGAACGTTTGCAGGCGATCGGTTTTACCGTTGAACGCATGGATTTTGCCGATACGCAGAATTTTTGGGCATGGCGTGGGCAGGGTGAAACGTTAGCCTTTGCCGGGCATACCGATGTGGTGCCGCCTGGCGACGCCGATCGTTGGATCAATCCGCCGTTTGAACCGACCATTCGTGACGGCATGTTATTCGGGCGCGGTGCGGCAGATATGAAAGGCTCGCTGGCGGCGATGGTGGTAGCTGCAGAACGCTTTGTCGCACAACATCCCAACCATACGGGACGACTGGCATTTCTGATCACCTCTGATGAAGAAGCCAGTGCCCACAACGGTACGGTAAAAGTCGTCGAAGCGTTAATGGCGCGTAATGAGCGTCTCGATTACTGCCTGGTCGGCGAACCGTCGAGTATCGAAGTGGTTGGTGATGTGGTGAAAAATGGTCGTCGCGGATCGTTAACCTGCAACCTCACCATTCATGGCGTGCAGGGGCATGTTGCCTACCCACATCTGGCTGACAATCCGGTACATCGCGCAGCACCTTTCCTTAATGAATTAGTGGCTATTGAGTGGGATCAGGGCAATGAATTCTTCCCGGCGACCAGTATGCAGATTGCCAATATTCAGGCGGGAACGGGCAGTAACAACGTTATTCCGGGTGAACTGTTTGTGCAGTTTAACTTCCGCTTCAGCACCGAACTGACTGATGAGATGATCAAAGCGCAGGTACTTGCCCTGCTTGAAAAACATCAACTGCGCTATACGGTGGATTGGTGGCTTTCCGGGCAGCCATTTTTGACCGCGCGAGGTAAACTGGTGGATGCGGTCGTTAACGCGGTTGAGCACTATAATGAAATTAAACCGCAGCTACTGACCACAGGCGGAACGTCCGACGGGCGCTTTATTGCCCGCATGGGGGCGCAGGTGGTGGAACTCGGGCCGGTCAATGCCACTATTCATAAAATTAATGAATGTGTGAACGCTGCCGACCTGCAGCTACTTGCCCGTATGTATCAACGTATCATGGAACAGCTCGTCGCCTGATGGGTGGTTCTGCAAGAGGAAATAAGCATGGACTGGCTGGCTAAATATTGGTGGATTCTGGTGATTGTCTTTTTGGTAGGCGTCCTGCTGAACGTGATTAAAGATCTCAAGCGCGTCGACCATAAGAAATTTCTCGCCAACAAGCCGGAGCTTCCCCCGCATCGTGATTTCAACGATAAGTGGGACGATGACGACGACTGGCCGAAAAAGGATCAACCGAAGAAGTAAGCTGAGCGGCCGGATAAGGCGTTCACGCCGCATCCGGCCATGATGCCTGATACGGTCTTATCAGGCCTACCCGGCTATTAATTACATCATTTCAATCACATCATCATCGCCAGGCTTACCGCCACTTAGCGCTTCGTCGAAATAATGTTTCGGAATAGTATAACGCAAGTGATCCAGGGCAAATTGCATACTGCGATTGTCGATCGCATGGCCTAAATCCTCCACGATATCCAGCGTCACGTCACCACCGGCACTGATTAACGCTTCCTGCGCCGCAACCGCATGCGCCAGATCGATAACCGGATCTTCACCGCCATGAATCAGGTGAATTGTCGTGGCTGTAGACGCAGTTTCCGGCAGGCTGGCATAGCGTCCGTTAAAGGCAATGACGCGTGAGGCAAGGCCCGGTTCGGCTTTAATGCTCTCCAGCGCCATAATCGCGCCTTGAGAGAAACCGATTAGCGCCGTGGCGTTAGCCCCTACTCCGCTCTGTTTCTGCCAGTAGCGCACCGTTTCAATAAACGTCGGCATGATGGCATCCACACGCTCCTGGCGATTATCTTCCGTAATACCCTGCACCGAAAACCACTGACGCCCCGCCGGATTACCGCTCGGCTCCGCGCCACCGACACTCACCACCAGCGCATCAGGAAATAGCGGCGCAAACCAGCTGCCTATTTCCCCCATTGCCACCGGGTTATCCCCGACACCGTGGAAAAGCAGTAACAACTGTTGCGCAGGTTTATCCGGGCTTTGAACAACAAAATGGTCATGTTTCATGGCGAACTCCTTAACTGATGTCATTAATTTTACGCCGCTGACTCACAATGACCATGGGAGAAAATTGAAGGAGTCAGTGAAAAAATTGCCATTGCGTTATGCGATCGCGCAGACGCTCAGTGCGAACATCATCAAGTGCGAATAGCGCCTGCGCGGCCTCTTCCCGCTGGCGAACCAGTAACAGCTTACGGCCTGAAAGTTTAAGTGTGGTACATAACTGCGCGTCACTGGCGTTTTTCTGTAAACGCCCACGCAGCGCCGGTAATGCCAGTTCGCTGGTTTGTAACAGACGCATTAAGCAACCTAACGACGTTAATAGCGGACGATGAGCGAAAGCAAAACCGGCCAGTTCAAGCCAGTCGTCGTCAGAAAGGACGGCATCGTTTAGTGGATCAACAGGGAGCGTTTCGCCATTCCACTGCGCGAGAGCTTGCGCATCGCGACGTAAACGGTAATGCTCACGTTCAGCCAGCTGTTTACCCGCATCACTCATCGGTAACAGTGCCATCGCCGTATAGCAACCGCTGCTGGCTTCACGATGATTACCCATCCGCACCAGCACAAAACCGCAGCGTTGCCAGAAACGCCATAACTCCCCGGTGTAACCAAAACTCACCGAAAGATAGTCGAGGTCACGCGTATATTGCAAAGCACCAGCAATAAGTTGCCGCCCTGTGCCTTCCCGCTGACGCGCCGGATGAACTGCTATCCGGCTGACCCGCCGTCCACGCAATGTCGCTGCCAGAGGATTGCTGCCGTGCGCCGCCAGCGACTGAGCCACCAGATTACCCCGCGGGCGACGAAAACCCGCCCATACCGCCTGACTGAGTTCTTGAGATAATCCGCCCTCATCCACCAGCCACAGCGCCCCGGCAATCTCGTTTTCGCCAGCCGCCTGTAAAAAATGTTGCCCTGGTGCATCCATCATCCGGCGTAAATCCAGCGGCGAGGTCCGGTAGTGCGCGCCAGACAATAGCTGATATACCTTTAACGGCGTTTCTGGTTCGCTTCGCCATAACGTCTGTTCAAAAGCAGAAATGACGATGTCAACTTGTGGTTCGTGAGTGAAGTTTTCGTCGTCAAAAACCAGTGCCTCGCTGACCATTTTTTCCAGCGGGCATCCCTGCGCCCAGCGGATCGGTTGTTGCAATTCAAAACGGTGTAAATGCGGAAAGCGAGCGCAAAATTTCAGCAAAAAACCACGTCCTGTACCTTCATAGCCCTGCACCGTAGTGGTTAACAACGTTCGAGGAAAACGCGATACCAGTTGATGCAACAACGGCGCAGGTATGGCTGCGGCTTCATCGACCACCAGCCAGTCGGCTTGCTCATCGCTGGCTAACAAGGCATCCGGCGCAATAAAGCGAAACTTCTCGCCCGCAAATTGTGCCAGTACATCCGTTGCCGCTTTTGCGGGCGCGGTGACAATCGCACTACCCGCAATACGAGAAATGAGTTGCCCTGCCAGCGCCGATTTACCGCGCCCACGCGCAGCCGTTACCACCGCCACGCCCAATGGCATGGTCAGTAGCTGCTGTAAGAGTTGCTGTTGTTCTGGCTGTGGTGCGCCGGTCGCGGGGTGCCAGTCAGTACGGGGAGTAAAATGCGCCAACGTGAACGGCTGGTTCTGCCGCCAGAGGATAGCGTCGTTATTCGCCGTAAGTACGCGTTTGAGATGCTGGACAAAATGCGGCGTCGCAATAGGGTCAGGGCAATCACTCCAGCGCAGCGAGTCGGCATCAGGTTGGTTTTCCCACTCTTCCCATACAGGGAGTAACAACACCAGCCAGCTTCCCGCTTTCAACGTTCCGCTAAGTGCTGCAAAGGCAGCGGCATCAAAGCCGTGGCGGGCGTCGAATACCGCATGCCGGAATTCGCGCCCAAGTAAAGTTTGTAGCGCCGAGGGAAAACAGTGGTTTTCAGCGACTGGCTGCGGCGAAATCCACAGCCAGTCGCCAGGTAAGGCATCACGCAACTTAAGCGCATGATCAAAACACCAACCCTCTTCCCCGCTCAACACCAGCAAGCGGCGGATCCCTTCACGTTTCATTTGCGCTGTTAATGTGTGAAGCGCAGTCAGTTCAGCCATCCCTGCCCCGGAAGTTAAATGCTTTTACCAAAAGTATTGCATTGTGCCGGATCACCGCTGTCGAAACCACGTTTAAACCAGCTGTAGCGTTGCTGAGAAGTGCCATGAGTGAAACTGTCTGGTACTACTCGCCCCTGACTTTGCTGTTGTAAACGGTCATCGCCGATGGCCTGCGCCGCGTTCAGCGCCTCTTCCAGATCGCCGGTTTCCAGAACACCTTGCTGCTGCATACTATGCCCCCAGACACCGGCAAAACAGTCGGCCTGGAGTTCCATACGCACAGATAAGCGGTTCACTTCCGCCTGCGTCGCGTTTTGTTGCAGTTGACGAACTTTCGGCTCGATGCCTAACAGTTTCTGCACATGATGACCGACTTCATGGGCGATAACGTACCCCTGGGCAAAATCGCCATCCGCGCCAAGTTTGTCTTTCATGTCATCATAGAAGGAGAGATCGATATAAACCGTGCCATCCGCCGGGCAATAGAACGGTCCCATAATGGACTGGCCCGCCCCGCATCCGGTGCGCGTCATTCCACGGTACATGACCAGCTTCGGTTGCTGATAGGTCTTACCCATCTTCTCGAACTGCTGTCCCCAGGTGTCTTCCGTGGTTGCCAGAATCACCGAGGTGAATTTTGCGGCTTCGTCTTCATTAGGACTAATTGACCGTGTTGATTGCTGTTGGGAAACCGGCTGTCCGGTCATCAACCCGGTTAAATCAACGCCATAGTAGCCTGCAACCAGCACGATTATCAGTAAAATCAGCCCGCCTTTACCGCTTGGCAGGCGAAAACCTGGACCGCCCATTGACGGACCACCAGAGCTGTTGCGCCTGTCTTCAACATTGTCACTTTCACGTCGCCCTTGCCAACGCATAGATACCTCAACAATATATTCATTATAGAAATGATCGTAGGTGGTTCAGAGGAAGATTACCACAGGAAAGCGGGATGAAATGGCGGAGGAATGAGCGTTCAATGCACACGTTATATAATTTACGAATGTTAGAAGTAAAAGAGAATGTTAGCTCCAATCTTCTAGTCTGATTCCCGCCACTCGCTCAAACTCTCGGGTATTGTTGGTAACCACAATCAAACCGCGACTGCGAGCATGTCCCGCTATCATCTGGTCAAAAGGTCCAACAGGCCTTCCCTGCCGGGCAAGCTCGGCCCTGATTTGCCCGGTATGCGTCGCAGCAGCACTATCATAATCAAGCACT
>MJGMH2__coassemble_652_pt1 | contig 13937 bp, 9 predicted proteins | sample MJGMH2__metabat2_low_PE_018 | metagenome-assembled genome bin MJGMH2
CCAGATTCGCGTTCGGTGTGACTATGGTTGTATCCGGTGAGTACAGCTTTGATCCAAAGGCTGGCTTTCTGTAATGATTGACCAGCCACAGAGTATTGATGACACCACCGTTCATAACAGATCGGCATTAATATGCATAAATACTGCCTCATATTCTCGCCAAAACACTTTTTAATGCCTTTGCGAATTCATCCAGACTTATATTGTCAATTTTTTGCCCAACGACGACTGACTCCGAAACATCGGCCATTGCGGGCCATCGCGTTTTGTAATCAGCATAAATTGCAACAACGGGGGTATTATAGGCACTTGCCATATGTAATATTGAGGTGTCAGGAGTTATTGCGATATAAGCATCTTTTATGATTGCTGCCGAACGTTTAATCGAGGGTGATAAGGATAAACGGAAGACATTATTATAACAATCCACTAATACCCTGGCTTTATCTTCCCCTTTTGGTCCATGAACGATCACTATTGGCATATCTGTTTCATTTTTAATTTTTGCTATTAGATTTTCTGCTATCGATAATGAAAATGTACGTTCCTGTGCACTACCTTCTAAATTGAGCGCAATGTAAGCTCCTAACGATCGCATTTCCTCGCGCACCTCATCGAGTGCATCCTCGCTTAATGGCAATTCATATATTGGCCTGACTGCCGGAAAACCCGCTTCACGCATCATAAACGCCCATGTCATGGGTACGGGAGCCCTGAGATTCTGATCCATCCGGGACGCGTTCTTACACAAAGGGGAATAGCACTTCATGGTTAAACCAACAACCTGAAAATTCGTTTTTGCTTTCAACTGACTGATAAATATCATCGTTTTCAGGTTCTTTTTACGCATCGCCTCTATACAAAGATCCGGCGTACCGTATTGCTGTGTTATGTTCTTTGCTAAATCTTTTATTTCTTTTAATGTTGCGTGATCCTGCATAGTCATTGTGACTAATGTTAATTTAGTCTGTTCAAGTTTGAGCGCATTAAAGACTTCTAAATTAATTGTCGACGTAACAATTAAAAGATGTTTAATTTTATGCAATTCAAGCGCCCGAATAACTGGAAAGATGGCCATAGCATCGCCAATCTGATCGGGAATATGGATAACAACAAACTCTGTTTTTTCAATATTGAAATTAAAAGCTTTATAATCGTAGTAACTAAATGCAATACGTCTCAACAATGATGCTAAAAACATAACTAACCCCGCCTCCCTACTGGTTATAATGCAATGCAGTTTATCAGACTCATCAGGGCGCAATTTTGTGCATATGCGGACTTTTATGTTTCATATCTCGAATCTGTGGATCCTCTGCTTAATCCTTAAACAACACCAGCAACTCCTGCGCTTTCATCTTCCATCGAATTTTTCATGTTGCCGCTAATCAGCCATAAAATCATTTGCAGATGCGCTCTGTCGAGGTAGTCTCATAAGGTTCGTTTATAGATCGACGGCAATGTGAGTTACCTTTTCCATACTAATTATAAAAAGACAGTACAAACAGGATCATTATGGACTCCACGCTCATCTCCACTCGTCCCGATGAAGGGACGCTTTCGTTAAGTCGCGCCCGACGAGCTGCGTTAGGCAGTTTCGCTGGTGCCGTCGTCGACTGGTATGATTTTTTACTCTATGGCATTACCGCCGCACTGGTGTTTAATCGCGAGTTTTTCCCGCAAGTAAGCCCGGCTATGGGAACGCTCGCCGCATTTGCCACCTTTGGTGTCGGCTTCCTTTTCCGACCGCTCGGCGGTGTCATTTTCGGTCACTTTGGCGACCGACTGGGACGTAAGCGCATGTTAATGCTGACCGTCTGGATGATGGGCATCGCGACAGCCTTGATTGGTATTCTTCCTTCATTCTCGACCATTGGGTGGTGGGCACCTATTTTGCTGGTGACACTGCGTGCCATTCAGGGATTTGCCGTCGGCGGCGAATGGGGAGGCGCAGCGTTACTTTCCGTTGAAAGTGCGCCGAAAAATAAAAAAGCCTTTTACAGTAGCGGTGTACAAGTTGGCTACGGAGTAGGTTTACTGCTTTCTACCGGACTGGTTTCATTGATCAGTATGATGACGACTGACGAACAGTTTTTAAGCTGGGGCTGGCGCATTCCTTTCCTGTTTAGCATCGTACTGGTACTGGGGGCATTGTGGGTGCGTAATGGCATGGAGGAGTCCGCGGAATTTGAACAACAGCAACATAATCAAGCGGCCGCGAAAAAACGCATCCCGGTTATCGAAGCACTATTACGACACCCCGGTGCTTTCCTGAAGATTATTGCGCTACGACTGTGCGAGTTGCTGACGATGTACATCGTTACCGCCTTTGCACTTAATTATTCAACCCAGAATATGGGGTTACCGCGCGAACTTTTCCTTAATATTGGTTTGCTGGTCGGTGGATTAAGCTGCCTGACAATTCCCTGTTTTGCCTGGCTTGCCGATCGTTTTGGTCGCCGCAGGGTTTATATCACAGGCGCGTTGATCGGAACGTTGAGCGCATTTCCTTTCTTTATGGCGCTTGAAGCACAATCTATTTTCTGGATAGTTTTCTTCTCCATCATGCTGGCAAACATTGCTCATGACATGGTGGTGTGCGTGCAACAACCGATGTTTACCGAAATGTTTGGTGCCAGTTATCGCTATAGTGGCGCTGGAGTCGGATATCAGGTTGCCAGTGTGGTTGGCGGTGGATTTACACCTTTCATTGCCGCTGCACTCATCACTTACTTTGCCGGGAACTGGCATAGCGTCGCCATTTATTTGCTGGCTGGATGCCTGATTTCCGCAATGACCGCTTTGTTGATGAAAGACAATCAACGTGCTTAATAGCCTGGCGAAGATCATCCGATCTTCGCCTTACACTTTTGTTTCACATTCCTGTGACATACTATCGGATGTGCGGTAATTGTATGGAACAGGAGACACACATGAATAATAAGGGCTCCGGTCTGACCCCAGCTCAGGCACTGGATAAACTCGACGCGCTGTATGAGCAATCTGTAGTCGCTTTACGCAACGCCATTGGCAAATATATTACAAGTGGCGAATTACCTGATGAAAACGCCCGCAAACAAGGTCTTTTTGTCTATCCATCACTGACCGTAACCTGGGACGGTAGCACAACCAATCCCCCCAAAACGCGCGCATTTGGTCGTTTTACCCACGCAGGCAGCTACACCACCACGATTACTCGCCCTACTCTCTTTCGTTCGTATCTCAATGAACAACTTACGTTGCTGTATCAGGATTATGGTGCGCATATCTCGGTGCAACCCTCGCAGCATGAAATCCCTTATCCTTATGTCATCGATGGCTCTGAATTGACACTTGATCGCTCGATGAGCGCTGGGTTAACTCGCTACTTCCCGACAACAGAACTGGCGCAAATTGGCGATGAAACTGCAGACGGCATTTATCATCCAACTGAATTCTCCCCGCTATCGCATTTTGATGCGCGCCGCGTCGATTTTTCCCTCGCGCGGTTGCGCCATTATACCGGTACGCCAGTTGAACATTTTCAGCCGTTCGTCTTGTTTACCAACTACACACGTTATGTGGATGAATTCGTTCGTTGGGGATGCAGCCAGATCCTCGATCCTGATAGTCCCTACATTGCCCTTTCTTGTGCTGGCGGGAACTGGATCACCGCCGAAACCGAAGCGCCAGAGGAAGCCATTTCCGACCTTGCATGGAAAAAACACCAGATGCCCGCATGGCATTTAATTACCGCCGATGGTCAGGGTATTACTCTGGTGAATATTGGCGTGGGACCGTCAAATGCTAAAACCATCTGCGATCATCTGGCAGTACTACGCCCGGATGTCTGGTTGATGATTGGTCACTGCGGTGGCTTACGTGAAAGCCAGGCCATTGGAGATTATGTACTTGCACACGCTTATTTACGCGATGACCACGTTCTTGATGCGGTACTGCCGCCCGATATTCCTATTCCGAGTATTGCTGAAGTGCAACGTGCGCTTTATGACGCCACCAAGTTAGTCAGCGGCAGGCCCGGTGAGGAAGTCAAACAGCGGCTACGTACTGGTACTGTGGTAACCACAGATGACAGGAACTGGGAATTACGTTACTCAGCTTCTGCACTTCGTTTTAACTTAAGCCGGGCCGTAGCAATTGATATGGAAAGTGCAACCATTGCCGCGCAAGGATATCGTTTCCGCGTGCCATACGGGACACTACTGTGTGTTTCAGATAAACCGTTGCATGGTGAGATTAAACTTCCCGGTCAGGCTAACCGTTTTTATGAAGGCGCTATTTCCGAACACCTGCAAATTGGCATTCGGGCGATCGATTTGCTGCGCGCAGAAGGCGACCGACTGCATTCGCGTAAATTACGAACCTTTAATGAGCCGCCGTTCCGATAATAAGTTCTGTTCCTTTTTATCAGGAATAGATGTGAAGGATTTAGTAAGTCATCCAGCAAATAGCCTGCAATAAAGCAGGCTGTTTGCTTCCTGGGGCGGATACGAGTTTTATTATAGCCTTAATGATTTCCACATATTAAAAGCAAGTATGCTTTCAAAACACAATTATAAAAAAATCCGCCAACAACATTAGTTTTTATGAGATTAAATATAATATTATGGTTTTAGAATATTTTTATTTCTAATAGACGAGATTTTTCCTGTTATGATATAATATGCCGAATTAACACATGTTAACGATTTACCAGTAATGTAAATAAATTTTCGAGGAGATCATTCCAGTGGGACGTAAATGGGCCAATATTGTTGCTAAAAAAACGGCTAAAGACGGTGCGACGTCTAAAATTTATGCAAAATTCGGTGTAGAAATCTATGCCGCTGCCAAACAAGGTGAACCCGATCCAGAATTAAACACATCTTTAAAATTCGTTATTGAACGAGCAAAGCAGGCACAAGTTCCAAAGCACGTTATTGATAAAGCAATTGATAAAGCCAAAGGCGGCGGAGATGAAACGTTCGTGCAGGGCCGTTATGAAGGCTTTGGTCCTAATGGCTCAATGATTATCGCTGAGACATTGACTTCAAATGTTAACCGTACGATTGCTAACGTTCGCACAATTTTCAATAAAAAAGGCGGCAATATCGGAGCGGCAGGCTCTGTCAGCTATATGTTTGACAATACGGGTGTGATTGTATTTAAAGGAACAGACCCTGACCATATTTTTGAAATTTTACTTGAAGCTGAAGTTGATGTTCGTGATGTAACTGAAGAAGAAGGTAATATTGTTATTTATACTGAACCTACTGACCTTCATAAAGGAATCGCGGCTCTAAAAGCAGCTGGAATCACTGAGTTCTCAACAACAGAATTAGAAATGATTGCTCAATCTGAAGTTGAGCTTTCCCCAGAAGATTTAGAAATCTTTGAAGGGCTTGTTGATGCCCTTGAAGATGACGACGATGTTCAAAAAGTTTATCATAACGTCGCAAATCTCTAATTATATTTTAAAGAAATCTGTCTTTATGGCAGATTTCTTTAATCTCATATAATCCTTATAAAAAATATAATATTCAACTCGTCATATTGCTTATAAAAAAACCCCATTCCCAGAGAAATAATATTTATTAAAATTCCAGTTCTTCTTTTTCTGATTACAGAAGGCAAAGTGGCAATTACGCATAGTTTCCCGATAAAGACGCGATAGCGACATCCCGCATAAGGCATTTTTCTCTTTGTCTTTGTACGGTACTTCATGGAACAGAGTTTTTGACCTTGCGAATCGTGATGTCTGTTGGGGAGGGGCAATTTGCTCACTGAAGCGTGAGACTCGATTAAGCGCACGAAACACAGAAATCAAAAAACCCGGTCACTTTTTACAAGGTAACCGGGTAAAAATAATTTTTATTTTTTAACTGTCTTGAGACTCATAGAGATGTCTCAAAACTAAAATTTGGCTCCTCTGACTGGACTCGAACCAGTGACATACGGATTAACAGTCCGCCGTTCTACCGACTGAACTACAGAGGAATCGTGAGAACGAGGCGAATATTAGCGACGCTCATCCACAATGTCAAAGCCTGTTTTTTAAATTTGAAATCGTTTGCTGAAATAATCTGCACTTTGTCGTTTATTCCGACACAACTGGCTTTTTTTCACACTTTTGCGGCTCAGGTCGAGGATATTTCCACAGCCAACGTCCAGTAACCATTCGCCAGTAAAACAGCACGGCCCGCACAGCCCAGTCGGCAAACATTCCCATCCAGACACCAACCACACCCCAGCCAAGCATGATTCCCAGCACATAACCGACTACAACCCGGCAACCCCACATGCTCAACATAGAAACCCACATGGCGTAACGTGCATCGCGAGCACCCTTAAATCCAGCGGGTAGCACCCATGAGGCAGACCAAATAGGCATAAATAAAGCATTTAGCCAAATCAGAATCACAACGACATGTTTAACCTGTGGATCCTGGGTGTAAAACGATGCCATAACCCCGGCAAAGGGAGCCGTTAGCCAGGCGATGGCCGTTAATCCAAGAGTGGACAGCCAGAACACATGCCGCAACTGAATCTCTGCTTGCGCTATCTGCCCTACTCCCAACCTTCGGCCTGTAATGATCGTAGAAGCAGAGCCGAGCGCACTTCCGGGTAAGTTGATAAGAGCCGCAATTGAAAACGCGATAAAATTTCCGGCAATAACACTGGTCCCCATCCCGGCAACGAACATTTGGGTTAATAACCGACCACTGGTAAATAATACTGATTCGACACTTGCTGGAATACCAATCCCCATGACTTCCCAGATAATGCTAAAATTCAGCGGTTTAAAATAGCTCTTTAACGAAATCCTTAGCGCAGGATTAAAACCAATCGCCAGCACCCACAAAATTGCCACTGCGCCAATATAACGAGAAATGGTTAAACCCAACCCAGCCCCGACAAATCCCAGTCCCGGCCAGGAGAAAAGGCCGTAAATCAATATGCCGCTAATAATAATATTAAGAATATTCAGGCTACCGTTAATCAGTAGCGGTATTTTCGTATTCCCTGCACCACGAAGTGCCCCGCTACCAATCAAAGTGATGGCAGCTGCTGGATAACTGAGTACCGTCAGCTCCAGATAAGTCAACGCCAGTGCTTTAACTTCTGTCGTGGCATCACCCGCGACGAAATCAATAATTTGTTCGCCAAAATGATGAATAAGCATTGCCAACAGTACGGCAAACAACGTCATGATCACCAATGACTGCCGCGTCGCCACCCTCGCTCGTCGTCGATCCCGCTTACCGAGACTAAATGCCACAACGACAGTAGTACCAAGATCGATAGCAGCAAAAAAAGCCATAATGACCATATTGAAGCTGTCCGCCAATCCCACGCCGGCCATCGCATCTTTTCCCAGCCAGCTGACCAGAAAAGTGCTCAGGACCCCCATCAACAGGACACAGGCATTCTCCATGAAGATAGGAACAGCAAGCGGGGTTATCTCGCGCCAGAACAACACTTTGTAGCTCTTGCGTTTAGCGTGCCAGCGAGTGCCGTGAACAACCTGGCGTAAAGCAGAGGAGATATTCAAAGCCGACCTTAATTGCAGAAAGTGAAACCACATTTCAAATAATGAGGGAGAATAAGCAAAGCTGCAAAGATTTTCGCCAACAAATTGTCTGCAAATGCAACAAACTGTTGATAGAAACGGCAAACGGTTGGGAAATTTAAAAATCGGGTTTGACAAAAGATTTTTCGCCGTTAAGATGTGCCTCAACAGCGATTCCTCTGTAGTTCAGTCGGTAGAACGGCGGACTGTTAATCCGTATGTCACTGGTTCGAGTCCAGTCAGAGGAGCCAAATTTCTGAAAAGCTCGCTTTTATAGCGGGCTTTTTGCTATATCTGATAATCAATTTCCTCTTCACTGTTTTCCATCACCTGGCGCTTGATATCCTCAACTGACAGTCCTGCATTACAAAGTTCCAGAAAGCGCCAGACATAGTTACGTTGAAGTTGCCCTCGCTTCAGTCCCAACCATACAGTATTGGCATCGAAAAGATGCCGCGTATCCAGACGGATTAAATTCTCTTCCTCTTGTTCGCCGCTGGATTGTTCGGCAACTAATCCAATCCCCAGCCCAAGAGCAACATAGGTTTTAATGACATCAGAATCCTGCGCACTTAATACAATATCTGCCAGCAAACCTTTGCGGGCAAATGCGTCATCAATACGTGAGCGCCCCGTAATCCCCTGTCGGTAAGTGATTAACGGCCACTTCGCTATTGATTCCAGCGTCAACGGTGTAATTTGCGTCAAGGGATGATCGAGTGGAACAAGCAAACTATGGTGCCAACGAAACCACGGGAAGGCGACGAGCTGCGGGTCATTACTCAAACGCTCGCTGGCGATACCAATATCAGCTTCACCATTATGCAACAACGTCGCAATTTCCTGTGGCGTCCCCTGGATTAGCTCGAGCCGAACCTCCGGGAAAAGTTCGCGAAAAGCTTTAATGACCTCTGGCAAGCTATAACGTGCCTGAGTATGCGTCGTTGCAATAGTGAGAACGCCAGACGTATCGTTGGTAAACAGGTCTGCAAGCCGACGAACATTACTGGCTTCATTAAGAATGCGTTCTGCAATGACCAGTAATGCTTTGCCCGGTTCAGTCATGCCCAGCAGTCGCTTACCTCGTCGAACAAATATTTCGATGCCAAGTTCATCCTCCAGTTCCCGAATGTGACGGCTGACGCCTGACTGTGAGGTAAAAAGCATATTCGCAACCTCTGTCAGGTTGTAATCCTGACGTGCAGCCTCGCGGATTATCTTTAGTTGTTGGAAATTCACGGTAAACTCCGGGCAGTTCAGATTTCCCGTTATTGTTAAAGTCTAATGCCCGGCATAACAAATAATAAAAACCCGCATCTTATTCCATCCCGATATAACGCTTAGCTCACCAATTGCCACTGCCTTTTTTCCATCACTGGAGAACTCATCACTGACATTAACAACTCTTTCACTGCCTGTGCCTGTGGCGATAAGTTCGCTCTGGCGGGTAAATTTAATGACAAAGAGAGACTCATGGAAGGAGTGGTAATGCGTGACATCCACCCATTTACTGCGCCACATAACGAACGCGCGGCCGATTCGGGTAATACTGCAACGCCCATGCCGCTGGCAATCGCTGCGGTAAGCGTGGCAATAGACTCAATTTCACCAATGACTTTTGCCGTGAGCCGCCGTAGGGAAAAAGCCTCATCAACACGAAGTCTAACAGCACTGTAATCACTGGGGAGAAAGAGGTTCATTTGCGCAATAGCATTAACATCAACGCTTTGCCCCGGGCAATCTTGAGTTCCTACCAGAAAAAGATCTTCTTTCAGTAAAGCCTGACTGGATACACCAGCCACAGGGGAATGCTCATAAATCACCGCCATATCGAGTTGGTGATTTATCAGTTTTTCGTTAAGCACTGCACCGCTATTTTCATGAAGATAGATAACGACCTCCGGGAATTCAGCGCGAACCGCCTGTAATAAGGGCATGGTGATGGATGACGCAGCGGTTCCTGGCGCAAAGCCAATCGAGACTTGCCCCGATAATGCCTGACCAACGTTATGCACCGCCAGTTGGGCCTGCTCACACTGACGTAAAATGGCCCGCGCATGGGTATAGAGAATTTTTCCGGCGTCAGTTGGCGTAACGCCCCGTTTTGTGCGAATCAAAAGTTGTTGATTTAACTCACCTTCCAGTGTGGCAACCTGCTGACTGAGCGCTGGTTGTGCGATATGCAATACTTCAGCAGCCTGGGTCAGGCTACCAATATCTACAATTTTTACGAAGTATTTCAGGCGTCTGAAGTTCATGTTGCCTCCGGTTTTTAAGAATCGGCCCAAGTGCCGCCATTACTTACAACCAGATTGCAAGATGCTTGCCAGTTTTATTTTGGCGTTGATGTACAAGCTAACCAACTGTCAAATAAGAGATTATGATAGATTCGTCATTGGCTCTTTTTATCAGCTGTCGCGTTCCCCTGCCCTATAAAAGGAGGGTATGCACCACGATGGTTCATTACCAATAAGATTGAAAGCTCACCACTTTGTTGAAATTGACAGCAAACAAACAAAAAAATGCATTTCACCCTTTGACATCACCATGTACTGCCATTAATATGCGCCCCGTTCACACGATTCCTCTGTAGTTCAGTCGGTAGAACGGCGGACTGTTAATCCGTATGTCACTGGTTCGAGTCCAGTCAGAGGAGCCAAATTCAAAAAAGCCTGCTTTCTAGCAGGCTTTTTGCTTTCTAATTACCAACGCTCTTAAAACATCTGTCTTGAACCAGAACTAATTTGCACAGGCATTCCCGATCGACGTTGCAACGCAGCATTTGCGCGATTCACATCAACTTCTTGCCCGTTGATAAACGCCCGCAAAGATGGGGTAACCGGCAATGGCACTTTTCGGTCAGACTCATATTCTGCACGATTGCGCGACAGCGGCTCATGAACTTCCAGCCACTTTGAACCATCCGGTTCCGTTGTGTATTTCACTGGCTGATCAATAATTTGAACACGAGTACCTACAGGAACATTATCAAACAGATATTTGATATCGTCATTGCGCAGACGAATACAGCCCTGACTTACCCGGAGCCCAATACCAAAATTGGCATTGGTACCGTGGATGGCATATAGCCTGCCAATATAAATCGCATACAGCCCCATGGGATTATCAGGCCCCGCAGGAACAAATGCGGGCAAACTCTCCCCTCGTTTCGCATATTCGCGCCGGGTGTTCGGCGTTGGCGTCCAGGTTGGTGCTTCTTGTTTACGTTCAACGGTAGTCACCCAGTTACGCGGGGTTTCTCGCCCAGCCTGGCCGATACCAATAGGAAAAACCTCCACAGTATTACTGTCTGGTGGGTAGTAATAAAGACGCATCTCAGCGACGTTAACCACAATCCCTTTACGAACAGTGGCGGGCAAAATCAGTTGCTGCGGAATGGTGAGTTGCGAGCCTGACTTCGGCAAGAAAACATCAGCGCCCGGATTCGCTTCCAGCATGTTACTTAACCCTTGCCCGTATTGTGCGGCAAACGTCTCCAGAGGCTGGGTATTGTGATCAGGAACAGTTACAGTAAACGACTGCCCCACTAAACGGCTACCCTCTGGAGGTAATGGATAAGTTACCGCCAGGCTAGTATGGCTGGCAAAAAGCAGAGCAAATGAGCAAAGAATATTTACACGACGCATCATGTCCCTTTCCTATGTCGCGAAAGCTATCCGTTAAGTATAGCTTTTATCAGACTTTTCGTTTTTAACTGTTCAAATCAGAAGTCGTATTCCCCGGTAGAACAATATTACTGGCAGCAAGTTCGCCCATGTTGTTGTATATCGCACAAGCAGCTTCGATGATGGGCATCGCCAGAGCTGCGCCACTCCCCTCACCTAAACGCATCTCCATATTGAGATAAGGCTCCAGCCCCAAATGCGACAGCGCTATACGCGCCCCTTTTTCTGCCGACAGGTGAGAAGGAATGAGATACGGTTTGATTGCAGGAGACATCTGGCAGGCTGCGAGCGCAGCAGCATAAGAAAGAAATCCATCCAGCAACACAGGTAAACCGCAGGACGCAGCGCCTAACATCACGCCAGCCATTCCGACCAAATCAAATCCACCCACTTTTGCAAGGACATCAACGCCATCCTGAGGATTTGGTTGATTCAACGTAATCGCCCGGCGCACAACATCAATTTTATTAGCCAGTTTATCTGTCGGCAGGTTTGCGCCAATCCCAACCACTTCTTCAGGATCCCGGCCAGTGATTGTGCTGACTATTGCCGCTGCCGGTGTCGTGTTTGCCATCCCCAGTTCACCTACACCAAACAGCGTGACACCGTTTTTTGCCAGCTCCCGCGTATAACATATGACGTCCAAAAGCAACTTTTCAGCCTGACGGCGACTCATTGCCGGAGCTGAAGCAATATTGTCGCTACCTCGTGCGACACGCATGTTGATAAGCCCGGGGATAGGCTCAGCAGTATCAATACCAACATCAATTACGTGGACGCTAGCGCCCGCTTGTGCTGCCAGCACACACACGCCGGTTGTTCCGCGGGTCATATTTTCAGCCTGAATGGCTGTCACTTCTTTTGGGGAAATAGCGACCCCTTCCTCCCAGACGCCGTGATCGGCACACATAACCAGTACCGCTTTTTTGCCCACATGCGGTATGCCATTCAACCCCGGCATTCCCGCCAGTTGTATGGCAAGCGCCTCCAGCCTTCCCAGGCTACCAACAGGTTTGAGTAACCCGTCGATATGCCGTTGTGCACGCGACATAGCGGCAGGATCGATGGCAGGGATCGTATTCAGTAAATCGGCAAGTGTTTGCATGTCACGTCTCTTTATAGCAGTGCCAGCAGGAAGACCAGTTCACCAAGCTCTATGGCTGCTCCCAGCGTATCGCCGGTTTGCCCGCCCAGCGTACGTTTGAGAAGCTGACCGAGGATGAAAATCGCCACCATCGTCACCACCATAGCAGCCACACCATGCATACCTGGCAATAATACAGCAGCAAAAATTGCGGCTAAACCGAGTGTGACGCAGGTTTGTCGCCCATCAATTTTGCCAATGAACACATTGCCAAGCCCTTCTTCCCGGGCATAACGATGACGATACATCAATAATGCGGCAGTCCCGCGGCTGACCGCGCATGCTGCCGCCAGCGATGCAAGGATCGGTTCGCCACGCAAAGCCAACTCGCTTAACACCAAAATCTTTGCCAGTACAACAAAAATCAATGCCAGACCGCCGTGGGTACCTAAACGGCTATCACGCATGATTTCCAACATGCGATCGCGGCTACGTGCAGAAAATACGCCATCACAAGTATCGGCGAGGCCGTCCAGGTGGAATCCCCCGGTCATAAGCGCCAGCACAAGTACGCTAAACAGTGCCGCCAGTGGTACGCCACACCATGCCTGCAGCACCATGAAGACCAGCCCGCTAATCGCGCCAAGCAATAATCCAATTAAAGGAAAAGTAATAATACCGCGAGAATAATGCTCGAAATCCAGTCCCTGGGACCAGCGACGCGGCACAGGCAGACGCGTAATAAAAGAGAGCATCGCCCAAAATAATTTACTCATTTGATTTTTACTCCAATACCCGAAACCACCAGCCACACTTCATTTGCCGCAGCGGCCAGCTGCTGATTTACCCGCCCGGCAATATCACGAAAATGTCGTGCCAAACGACTCTCCGGCACAATCCCCATTCCCACTTCGTTAGTCACTAATACAACCTTTGCGGGGCAACGTTGACAGGCAGCAATCAACGACTGAATCTCAGCATTAATCGCCTGTTCCATCGCCTGATAATCCCATTCATCAGGATCTTTATCTCCGCCATAATCAAACAACAGATTAGTCACCATTGTGGTAACGCATTCCAGCAACACAGCTTCATGCGGGTTAATGTCTGCATGAATTAATTTATCAAGATGTTGCCAGCGCTCCACCGTGCGCCAGTGCGCCGGGCGGCCTTGCCGATGATGTTCTATCCGTGCAGCCATCTCATCATCAAGGATTTGTGAGGTGGCGATATACAGAACCTGTGAAGAGTCCCCAATAAGCGCCTCTGCATGGCGACTCTTCCCGCTCCGTGCGCCCCCCGTCACCAAAATCATCATACCGACTCCTGATTCAATTGTATGATGGTATTCATTGAACAGAACAATGGATCCCCCACCGTTGCTGACCGCAAAACATTTACGCGATTAATACTGCGCGTAATATAATTAAAAATCCAGCATTCTCAATCCATTACGAAAGAAGATGGCATTGCGGGATAGCCAGACTTCCTCGTGTTAACGTCCGACAAAATGCGTCATTGACAGCGGTTTCTCTGGAATGACAGATTTCATTCAGATAATGGATCAATGCCACAGCCCCACCAGCCGGACCAGTCAGCAAACGGGCATTGTGTTCTG
>MJGMH2__coassemble_701_pt1 | contig 13713 bp, 14 predicted proteins | sample MJGMH2__metabat2_low_PE_018 | metagenome-assembled genome bin MJGMH2
TAAAACGACTCTCATAGATTTTACTAATAGCAAAATATAAACCGTCCCCAAAAAAGCCACCAACCACAAACCAGACAAATACCGAGCGAAAATACATATACCCAAAACTCGAACATTTCCCGCATAAAGAGTTTTCTTAAGATAAGAATAATAAGTGGCGTAAGAAGAAAAAATGCTGCAATCATTGCTTGCAATATACGATCTTCGCCTGAAACGGAAGGTATACTGCAAATATTGTCTCCCGACTCAAGCATCCAGTCATACTTATTGAAAGCAAAAAAAGCATCTATTAACCAATAAGTAAGCATTATGTATAACAGAGCTTCAAATATTGTTTGAATTTTATGCTTTAACATATATCAGTACGCTCATAAAAATCCATTTATAATTATCAACATGACACGTTGATATTTTCATCTTTTACTTATTCAAAGCCATATTTTCAATCCCAAAAAAAACCGAACCAAACGTGTAAATTATTCCGGTGCGAGTAAGAATTATGAGGAATGGCTATCAGTATTGTCATTTTCAGAAAATATTTATCCTGCATCGGTGAGTCAGAGCAAGGTAAGACTTTTGCTAAATTAGCAAAAGACTTTGCACATTTTGCTAATTTCACCGTACCGCTCTGTGACGTACTATAGTCGACAAACGTCTCACCTTGAGGTTAAAAAATGAGCAACATCCTGATTATCAACGGCGCGAAAAAATTCGCCCACTCCAATGGTCAACTGAACGACACCCTGACCGAAGTCGCGGATGGCACGCTGCGCGACCTCGGGCATGATGTCCGCATCGTTCGCGCCGACAGCGACTACGATGTCAAAGCGGAAGTACAAAACTTTCTCTGGGCTGATGTGGTGATCTGGCAGATGCCAGGCTGGTGGATGGGCGCGCCGTGGACAGTGAAAAAATACATTGATGATGTATTCACCGAAGGTCACGGCACGCTGTACGCCAGCGATGGTCGTACCCGCAAAGATCCGTCGAAAAAATACGGTTCCGGCGGCCTGGTACAGGGCAAAAAATATATGCTTTCTCTGACCTGGAACGCACCAATGGAAGCCTTCACCGAAAAAGATCAGTTCTTCCACGGCGTTGGCGTTGACGGTGTGTATCTGCCGTTCCATAAAGCAAACCAATTCCTTGGCATGGAACCGCTGCCGACATTTATCGCTAATGACGTGATAAAAATGCCTGATGTTCCCCGCTATACTGAAGAATATCGCAAGCATCTTGTGGAAATTTTTGGTTAACTAGAGCTCAGGCTTTAGAAGGAGTTAACCATGCTTACCGTAATCGCAGAAATCCGTACTCGTCCTGGTCAACATCACCGTCAGGCGGTATTGGATCAGTTTGCTAAAATCGTTCCAACCGTACTGAAAGAAGAAGGTTGCCACGGCTATGCGCCAATGGTGGATTGCGCTGCTGGCGTGAGTTTCCAGTCTATGGCACCGGATTCTATCGTGATGATTGAGCAGTGGGAAAGCATCGCGCATCTTGAAGCGCATCTGCAAACCCCGCACATGAAGGCGTACAGCGAAGCCGTAAAAGGCGACGTGCTGGAGATGAATATCCGTATTCTGCAACCGGGGATTTAAACCTGCCTTGTTTGCCCGGCCATCCTGACCGGGCAATGTTCTTTCCTTTAAGACCTCAATCTCCGCCATGTCGCCTTTCTCTTGCAACCAGTTGCGGCGATCTTCCGAGCGTTTCTTCGCCAGCAGCATATCCATCATCGCGTCAGTACGCTGATCGTCTTCATCATCGATAGTCAGCTGCACCAGACGGCGAGTGTTCGGATCAAGCGTGGTTTCGCGCAATTGCATCGGGTTCATTTCCCCCAGACCTTTAAAACGCTGGACGTTCGGCTTGCCTTTCTTGCGTTTTAATTGCTCAAGTACGCCCTCTTTCTCTTCTTCCGTCAGCGCGTAATAAACCTCTTTCCCGAGATCAATACGGTAGAGCGGTGGCAGTGCGACGTAAACGTGACCGTGTTTCACCAACGCGCGGAAGTGTTTTACAAACAAAGCGCAGAGCAGCGTGGCAATGTGCAGACCATCAGAGTCCGCATCCGCGAGGATACAGATTTTGCCGTAACGAAGCTGGCTCAGATCGTCGCTGTCAGGATCGATACCGATCGCTACCGAAATATCGTGCACTTCCTGCGAAGCCAGCACTTCGTCGGAGGAGACTTCCCAGGTGTTAAGGATCTTACCTTTCAGTGGCATGATAGCCTGATATTCGCGATCGCGCGCCTGCTTGGCAGATCCGCCTGCGGAGTCACCTTCCACAAGGAACAGCTCGGTACGGTTAAGGTCCTGCGCGGTACAGTCAGCCAGTTTGCCAGGCAACGCCGGGCCGCTGGTCAGCTTTTTACGCACCACTTTTTTAGCCGCACGCATACGACGCTGGGCGCTGGAAATCGCCATCTCCGCCAGCAGCTCCGCCGCCTGAACGTTCTGGTTCAGCCACAGGATGAAGGCATCTTTCACCACGCCAGAAACAAATGCCGCGCACTGACGCGAAGAGAGACGTTCTTTGGTCTGCCCGGCAAACTGCGGATCCTGCATTTTTACTGACAGCACATAGGCGCAGCGATCCCAGATATCTTCCGCCGACAGCTTTACACCGCGCGGCAGAATGTTGCGGTATTCACAGAACTCACGCATCGCGTCCAGCAGGCCCTGACGCAGGCCATTAACATGGGTACCGCCCTGCATCGTTGGGATCAGGTTGACGTAGCTTTCGGTCAGCAGTTCACCGCCTTCCGGCAGCCACAGTAGCGCCCAGTCCACCGCTTCAGTATCGCCAGCGAAATTACCGATAAACGGTTTTTCTGGCAGCGTCGGTAAACCGTTTACCGCTTCCGCCAGGTAATCATTCAGACCGTCCTGATAGCACCAGCGCTGTTCGGTGTTGTTGATCTCATCTTTAAAGGTGATCTCAACACCAGGGCACAGTACCGCTTTGGCTTTCAGCACATGTGTCAGGCGTGAAACAGAAAAACGCGGGCTGTCAAAGAAGGTTTCATCCGGCCAGAAGTGCACGCTGGTACCGGTATTGCGCTTACCGCAAGTGCCGACAACCTGTAAATCCTGCACCTTTTCGCCATTTTCAAAGGCGATGTTATAAACCTGACCATCGCGGCGTACGTTAACTTCTACGCGCTTCGACAGGGCGTTAACTACCGAAATCCCCACGCCATGCAGGCCGCCAGAGAACTGGTAATTTTTGTTAGAGAATTTACCGCCCGCGTGCAGACGGCAAAGAATCAGTTCAACCGCCGGTACACCCTCTTCCGGGTGAATATCCACCGGCATCCCGCGCCCATCGTCAATCACTTCTAACGACTGGTCAGCATGTAAGATTACATCCACGCGTTTTGCGTGACCCGCCAGTGCTTCATCGACACTGTTATCAATAACTTCTTGCCCCAAATGGTTAGGGCGAGTGGTATCGGTATACATCCCCGGACGGCGGCGAACCGGCTCAAGCCCGGTGAGTACCTCAATGGCATCAGCGTTATAAGTTTGCGTCATGGTTTAAGTTAGCAATTCGAGTTGATCGTCAGAGATGGTGCAGACCAAGAAAATCGACGATCGGGTTGAAATAATCTTCGAAGCCCGTGAATGCGTGGTTGCCGCCTTCTATGACAGTCTGGCGGCAGGAAGCGTAGTACGCCACCGCCTGGCGGTAATCCAGCACTTCATCTCCCGTCTGTTGCAGCAGCCAGATCAAATCCGGCGCTTCCAGCGGGTCAATCTGCATGACTTTGAGATCGTAAATATGGCGTGACTCTAGCACATATTGCTGCCCGGTGTAGGGGTTCTCGTTCTGACCGAGATAGTCCGTCAGCAGTTCAAACGGGCGCACCGCCGGGTTGACCACCACTGCGGGCAGCATAAAACATTGCGACAACCAGGTGGCGTAATATCCCCCCAGTGACGAACCGACAATACCCAGCGAATCGCCGCCATGTTCCAGGACAATGGATTCCAGCAGTTCTGCCGCATCGGAAGGATACGGCGGCAACTGCGGAATGATCATCTCTACGTCAGGGTGATGTTCCGCCAACCAGTTTTTTAACAAGCTCGCTTTTGCAGAGCGCGGCGAGCTGTTGAAACCGTGTAAATAAAGAAGCGTAGACATCAGTAGCCTTCTGAAGCGGTATCAGGTTGGAAACGTGTGTCCGCCAGGCGATGCACCTCGGTGGTCAGCGTGCCATCAGCATGTAACTCGAGAGTACGCCAGCCGGGCGCGATGGTGTCCAGCGTAAAGTTGGAACAGTGCGGCTTAAACTGCACACAGGTCGACGGCGTTGCCAGCAGGCGGCGACCGTTCCAGTCGAGATCCAGCTCCTGATGAATATGACCGCACAGCAAGTATTTGACGTGCGGAAACTTCGCCAGCACGGTATCCAGTTCGCCCGCGTTACGCAGGCTGTGTTGATCAAGCCAACTACAACCCGCAGGTAGCGGATGATGATGCAGCAGCAGCAACGTATGGCGTTCTGGCGCATCGGCCAGTTTACGTTCCAGCCACTCAAGCTGAAACTCGCTCAGCTCACCGTGCGGCACGCCAAACACCTGGCTATCCAGCAACAGGATTTGCCATTGCTCACCAATAAACACCCGCTTCGCCGGGGAGATACCCGCATCCTGTAACGCGCTGTACATCGCGGGCTGGAAATCGTGGTTGCCCGGCAGCCAGACGCAGGGCGCACGAAAACTTGCGATGCCTTCAGCGAAATGCTGATAGGCCGCAGAGGATTGATCCTGCGCTAAATCACCTGTCGCGACAATCAGGTCGAATTCGTGCTGGTGTGGCCGAATCGCCTCCAGCACCGCCTGGTAGCTTTCCCAGGTGTTTACCCCTAACAGGGCTTCGTGCTTTTGCGCAAACAGGTGAGTGTCGGTAATTTGTAAAATCCTGACTCTGGCCTCACCAGCCAGAGGAAGGGTTAACAGGCTTTCCAAATGGTGTCCTTAGGTTTCACGACGCTAGTAAACCGGAATCGCCATCGCTCCATGTGCTAAACAGTATCGCAACCAGTCCGCTAGAAACTGATTAATTTGATGCTTTTCGTCGCGTTGATGCAACTTTTTATTAGGATAATCATACCGCGCTTTGAAGCGAAAAATCTGCTGGCTTGAACACACTTCAGCCACCATCGCGTCATGATACAGACGCACCGTCATTGACGGAAGGCTCCAGTAACTGATCGCGGGCGCAGTCTGTTCTATTGTCACCAGGGTAGTGTATCGGGTCGATTCCACAATCGTTAGCCGATATTGTGCGTTTGCCACCTGATAGCTTACAGTTTCGCCGGGTGCGTCATTGCGCGGCAACAAACGGCGCAATTGTGAAAAGTTCATCTCGCACAGGCGCATCATTTCAGGAAAGTCAGGTGTGTAACGCTTCATTTATGCCCACTCATTTTTTAACGCTTGATGATGCAGCTGCAGCCATTGCAAAGCGATGACCGACGCTGCGTTGTCGATTTTCCCCTCTTCTACCCACTGGTATGCCTGTTCCCGGCTTACCACATGAACGCGAATATCTTCGTTTTCATCAGCCAGACCGTGAATACCGCTTGCGGTCGTGGCGTCCACTTCGCCCACCATAATTGACGAACGCTCACTGGTGCCCCCCGGGCTTGCCAGGAAACTTAACACCGGTTTGGTCCGTTTGACTATCAGTCCCGCCTCTTCAATCGCTTCGCGACGGGCAACATCTTCCACACTTTCACCCTCTTCAATCATCCCGGCAACCATCTCCAGTAGCCAGGGGGTTTCGCTGGTGTCGTACGCGGCAATCCGAATCTGCTCAATCAGCACAACTTCATCACGCACTGGGTCAAAGGGTAGCAAGACTGCGGCGTGACCGCGCTCAAAAATTTCCCGCCGTACCTCATGACTCATTTGCCCGTTGAATAGACGATGACGAAATCTATAAAGATCTAATGAAAAAAAGCCGCGATAAAGTGTTTCTCGTGCAATAATTTCTACATCGTTTTTGCCAAATGTAACGGGCAGGTTGTCTGGCTTAAGCATTGTTAATGTCCTGGCACTAATAGTGAATTAAATGTGAATTTCAGCGACGTTTGACTGCCGTTTGAGCAGTCATGTGTTAAATTGAGGCACATTAACGCCCTATGGCACGTAACGCCAACCTTTTGCGGTAGCGGCTTCTGCTAGAATCCGCAATAATTTTACAGTTTGATCGCGCTAAATACTGCTTCACCACAAGGAATGCAAATGAAGAAATTGCTCCCCATTCTTATCGGCCTGAGCCTCTCTGGGTTCAGTTCGTTGAGCCAGGCCGAGAACCTGATGCAAGTTTATCAGCAAGCACGCCTTAGTAACCCGGAATTGCGTAAGTCTGCCGCCGATCGTGATGCTGCCTTTGAAAAAATTAATGAAGCGCGCAGTCCATTACTGCCACAGCTAGGTTTAGGTGCAGATTACACCTATAGCAACGGCTACCGCGACGCGAACGGCATCAACTCTAACGCGACCAGTGCGTCCCTGCAGTTAACTCAATCCATTTTTGATATGTCGAAATGGCGTGCGTTAACGCTGCAGGAAAAAGCAGCTGGGATTCAGGACGTCACGTATCAGACCGATCAACAAACCTTGATCCTCAACACCGCGACCGCTTATTTCAACGTGTTGAATGCTATTGACGTTCTTTCCTATACACAGGCGCAAAAAGAAGCGATCTACCGTCAATTAGATCAAACCACCCAACGTTTTAACGTGGGCCTGGTAGCAATCACTGACGTGCAGAACGCCCGCGCACAGTACGATACCGTGCTGGCGAACGAAGTGACCGCACGTAATAACCTTGATAACGCGGTAGAGCAGCTGCGCCAGATCACCGGTAACTACTATCCGGAACTGGCGGCGCTGAATGTCGAAAACTTTAAAACCGACAAACCACAGCCGGTTAACACGCTGCTGAAAGAAGCCGAAAAACGCAACCTGTCGTTGTTACAGGCGCGCTTGAGCCAGGACCTGGCACGCGAGCAAATTCGCCAGGCGCAGGATGGTCACTTACCGACTCTGGATTTAACGGCTTCTACCGGGATTTCTGACACCTCTTATAGCGGTTCGAAAACCCGTGGTGCCGCTGGTACCCAGTATGACGATAGCAATATGGGCCAGAACAAAGTTGGCCTGAGCTTCTCGCTGCCGATTTATCAGGGCGGAATGGTTAACTCGCAGGTGAAACAGGCCCAGTACAACTTTGTTGGTGCCAGTGAGCAACTGGAAAGCGCGCATCGTAGCGTCGTACAAACCGTACGTTCCTCCTTCAACAACATTAATGCTTCTATCAGTAGCATTAACGCCTACAAACAAGCCGTAGTTTCCGCTCAAAGCTCATTAGACGCGATGGAGGCGGGTTACTCGGTCGGTACGCGTACCATTGTTGATGTGTTGGATGCGACCACCACGCTGTACAACGCTAAGCAAGAGCTGGCAAATGCGCGTTATAACTACCTGATTAATCAGCTGAATATTAAGTCAGCCTTGGGTACGTTGAACGAGCAGGATCTGCTGGCACTGAACAATGCGCTGAGCAAACCGGTTTCCACTAACCCGGAAAACGTTGCCCCGCAAACGCCGGAACAGAATGCTATTGCTGATGGTTATGCACCTGATAGCCCGGCACCCGTCGTTCAGCCAACATCCGCACGCACTACCACCAGTAACGGTCATAACCCTTTCCGTAACTGATGACGACGACGGGGCTTCGGCCCCGTCTGAACGTAAGGCAACGTAAAGATACGGGTTATCTGCCGCATTCTTCCCCCTTCTCGCTTCAATTTCGACCAGCCATCCTCTATTCTGATGGGTATTTACCACTGGTCCCGGAAGACAAAAATGAAACGGACAAAATCCATACGCCACGCATCGTTCCGCAAAAACTGGAGCGCACGCCATCTGACACCAGTCGCTCTCGCGGTTGCCACTGTTTTTATGCTGGCTGGCTGTGAAAAGAGTGATGAAACAGTGTCTCTCTATCAAAATGCTGACGACTGTTCAGCTGCAAACCCAGGCAAAAGCGCCGAATGTACCACTGCGTACAACAATGCGCTGAAAGAAGCCGAACGTACTGCGCCGAAATACGCCACCCGTGAAGACTGTGTTGCTGAATTTGGTGAAGGTCAGTGCCAGCAGGCACCAGCCCAGGCTGGCATGGCACCAGAAAACCAGGCGCAGGCCCAGCAATCCAGCGGGAGTTTCTGGATGCCGCTGATGGCCGGTTACATGATGGGTCGTCTGATGGGCGGCGGCGCGGGATTTGCACAGCAGCCGCTGTTCTCCTCGAAAAACCCGGCCAGCCCGGCTTACGGTAAATATACCGACGCGACCGGTAAAAACTATGGCGCAGCCCAGCCAGGCCGCACCATGACCGTACCGAAGACGGCAATGGCACCAAAACCGGCAACCACCACCACCGTTACTCGTGGCGGTTTTGGTGAATCTGTTGCCAAACAAAGCACTATGCAGCGTAGCGCAACCGGCACCTCTTCTCGTTCAATGGGTGGCTGATACCGATGGAAAGAGTCAGTATTACCGAGCGCCCGGACTGGCGCGAAAAAGCCCACGAATACGGTTTCAATTTTCACACCATGTACGGCGAGCCGTACTGGTGTGAAGATGCTTACTACAAGTTGACCCTCGCCCAGGTTGAAAAGCTGGAAGAAGTCACCGCCGAACTGCACCAGATGTGCCTGAAAGTGGTGGAAAAAGTGATCGCCAGCGATGAGCTGATGACCAAATTCCGCATTCCAAAACACACCTGGAGTTTTGTGCGCCAGTCATGGCTGACTCACCAGCCATCGCTTTATTCGCGTCTTGATCTGGCGTGGGATGGTACTGGCGAGCCTAAACTTCTGGAAAATAACGCCGATACGCCAACGTCACTGTATGAAGCCGCATTCTTTCAGTGGATCTGGCTGGAAGATCAGCTTAACGCCGGTAACCTGCCGGAAGGCAGCGACCAGTTTAACAGTCTGCAAGAGAAGCTGATCGATCGCTTTGTCGAGCTGCGTGAACAGTATGGCTTCCAGTTGCTGCATCTCACCTGCTGTCGCGACACGGTGGAAGATCGCGGGACCATTCAGTATTTGCAGGACTGCGCGACAGAAGCTGAAATCGCTACTGAATTCCTCTACATCGACGATATCGGTTTAGGTGAAAAAGGTCAGTTCACGGATTTACAGGATCAGGTGATTTCCAACCTGTTCAAGCTGTATCCGTGGGAATTTATGTTGCGTGAGATGTTCTCCACCAAGCTGGAGGACGCAGGCGTACGCTGGCTGGAACCGGCGTGGAAGAGCATTATCTCCAACAAAGCGCTTCTGCCGCTACTGTGGGAGATGTTCCCGAATCACCCGAACCTGCTGCCCGCTTATTTTGCGGAAGATGATCATCCGCAAATGGAAAAATATGTGGTTAAACCGATCTTCTCCCGTGAAGGCGCAAACGTGTCGATCATTGAGAACGGCAAAACCATTGAAGCAGCGGAAGGTCCGTATGGCGAAGAAGGGATGATTGTTCAGCAATTCCACCCGTTACCGAAATTTGGCGACAGCTATATGCTGATTGGTAGCTGGCTGGTTAACGATCAACCTGCCGGAATTGGCATTCGTGAAGACCGTGCATTGATCACCCAGGATATGTCTCGGTTTTATCCGCATATTTTTGTTGAGTAATCAATGATGCCGGATGGCATTCGCCATCGGGTTTTTATTAGCCTATCTGCACCGACAACATACTTAAACTGCCCATTTCTATACCATCGACCGGAATGGTAATTGGCTCCTGCCCATCCCACGCACCTAAGACATACAACAACGGCAGATAGTGCTCTGGCGTTGGGTTCGATAACGCGCCACCTTCATGGTCGAGATAATTCACCAGAGGATGCTGCTCTACCGGCCCTTGCCACGTCAGATTCGCTTTCACATACTCATTAAACGACGTCGCCCACGGATACGGTGAACTATCACCGTGCCACTTCACTGTGCGCAGGTTATGCACCACGTTACCGCTGGCGACCAACATTATTCCTTCATCTCGCAGCGCTGCCAGTTTGCGCCCCATTTCGAAATGCCAGGCAGCAGGTTTGCTACTGTCGATACTCAACTGCACCATCGGGATATCGGCGTCAGGATACATCTTAATCAGCACGCCCCACGAGCCGTGGTCAAAGCCCCAGGCTTCTTTATCCAGCGTCACCGGGACCGGCGCTAACAGCTCAACCAGATGCTGTGCCAGCGCAGGCGAACCCGGAGCAGGATAATGCGTGTCGTACAGCGCCTGCGGGAAGCCACCAAAGTCATGAATCGTGGGCGGCGTCTCCATCGCGGTCACTCCTGTTCCACGGGTAAACCAGTGAGCCGAAACCACCACAATCGCTTGCGGGCGTGGCAATGTCATCCCCAACTTCTGCCAGCTGCGGGTATACAAATTATCTTCCAGCACGTTCATCGGACTACCGTGACCTAAAAACAATGCTGGCATACGTGTTGAAGACATGATGATATCCTTAACTAAAGGTGTCATTTTGATATCCTCACAATACGCTTGTTCGGCGGAGTAAGAACCCGGATAACAATGATGATGATCATCAGTTATTTTGACGATCTGCCTGAAGGTGAAGATTTATAAGGAGTTGTCGATGTCAGTACCTCTCATTCTGACCATACTGGCGGGGGCAGCCACGTTTATTGGCGCGTTTCTCGGCGTTCTCGGGCAAAAACCCTCGAACCGCTTACTGGCGTTTTCGCTAGGATTTGCGGCGGGGATCATGTTGCTCATCTCATTAATGGAAATGCTTCCTGCCGCACTAGCCGCCGAAGGAATGTCGCCTGTGTTGGGTTATGGAATGTTTATCTTCGGTCTGCTTGGCTATTTTGGCCTGGACCGCATGTTGCCACATGCGCATCCGCAGGATTTAATGCAAAAATCGGTGCAGCCGTTGCCAAAATCGATCAAGCGCACAGCCATTCTGCTCACTCTCGGTATCAGTCTGCATAACTTCCCGGAAGGGATTGCCACCTTTGTCACGGCGAGCAGCAACCTGGAGCTGGGATTTGGTATCGCCCTGGCCGTAGCGTTGCACAATATTCCTGAAGGTCTGGCCGTTGCAGGGCCGGTTTACGCTGCAACAGGATCGAAACGTACCGCGATTCTGTGGGCGGGGATTTCTGGACTGGCAGAAATTCTTGGTGGTGTGCTGGCGTGGTTAATCCTCGGTAGCATGATTTCCCCGGTGGTCATGGCGGCAATCATGGCGGCGGTTGCAGGAATTATGGTGGCGCTCTCGGTTGATGAATTAATGCCGCTCGCCAAAGAGATTGACCCTAATAATAACCCCAGCTATGGCGTACTATGTGGAATGTCAGTGATGGGATTCAGTTTAGTGCTGCTACAAACGGCGGGAATTGGTTAAAAACAACATCAGAAGTTGTCCAGCGCATGGACAACTTCTGCCAGCTTCACGAAAGCCTTATTCTACCTTTTCGGCTGTCTCTTCTCCCGTACTGTTTAAGTATTTGTTCCGCGCTTCAAGCAGTGCGTCTCTGTCCTGGCGAAACGCCCGACAATAACGTTTCAAATGCAGGAAATAACCCACCACAACCAGAGCAATCAATACAATCCAGTACCAGGCGATAAACATCCTTTTACCCTTAATATTTAACAATACTAAACATTTAGCGCATAAATTTCACATATCCTTTTTCGGATATATTCATATGGTCGCATAATAACGGAACAATTATATGATTTTGATCATAATGAAAAAGAATGCCTGATATTAATGAAATTTTCTCATGGAAAGAGAAGCGGAATTAACATCTTGCATAGCAGGGCAAAATAAAAACCGAAGCCAGCTACAACTTCGGTTTCTTGATTAAGACAGTAAATTAAGCAGCGATTTTCAGCTGGCTTTACGCTCATGTGCCTGACGGTATGCCACCAGGTCTTCAATAGTCACGAGCGCCATATTGTGTTTATTGGCAAACTCAATGCACTCTGGTGCACGCGCCATCGTGCCATCGTCATTAGTCAGCTCACACAGCACACCAGCCGGTTTAAAGCCTGCCAGCGTCATCAGATCAATAGTCGCTTCAGTATGGCCGCCACGCGTCAGTACACCACCAGCCTGAGCGCGAAGTGGGAAAACGTGGCCCGGGCGATTCAGATCAGAAGGTTTTGCGCCATCGGCAATCGCTGCGCGAACGGTCGTAATACGGTCAGCGGCAGAAACACCGGTAGTCACACCTTCAGCCGCTTCAATGGTCACGGTAAAACCGGTGCCATAGGCGCTGGTGTTATTTTCTACCATCATTGGCAGATCGAGTTGTTTACGGCGATCTTCAGTAATGCACAGGCAAACAATACCGCTACCGTGGCGAATGGTCAGCGCCATCTGCTCAACGGTCATGGTTTCTGCCGGGAAGATCATATCACCTTCGTTTTCACGGTCTTCATCATCAAGCACCATTACACCGCGTCCTTCACGCAGCGCAGCCAGTGCATTTTCAACACGTTCGAAAGGCGTACCAAAAGAGGAAAGTAGCGTCTGATTCATGGTAAAAAAACCTCACTAAAATTATGGTTACCAGAATCAGGGCAGTCTTAGGAGTGGCGGCATATAGCCAAAATAACGTGAGCGGGTCCATGCCCGACAGAATCGTTACTCTCTCCCATCCGGACTCTAACCGTCGGCCCCGGAATTACACCGGATCTGCTGTCCTTTGAGTTCGCACCCAAAGCGCTCGCGGGCTTTCAACTGAGTTGATTTACCGCCGGTGGGGAATTTCGCCCCGCCCTGAGAATAAGCGGATTCACTATAACGCTAATGATTAGCGGCAGCAACGCATAGCTTCACATAATTCTGGTTTATGACTTACCCTTATCGCACTACAATGGCACTCAACACCTATCAGTACAGGGAAACTACAATGATTGACCCGAAAAAAATTGAGCAAATCGCTCGCCAGGTTCACGAATCAATGCCTAAAGGAATCAGGGAGTTCGGGGAAGATGTGGAGAAAAAAATCCGCCAAACCCTACAAACGCAGCTGACGCGTCTCGATCTGGTGAGCCGCGAAGAATTCGACGTACAGACGCAAGTCCTGTTACGGACTCGTGAGAAACTGGCATTACTGGAGCAGCGCATCAGTGAACTGGAAGCGCGCAGTACTGAGATTAAAAAGCAGCCAGATCCAGAGACTCTCCCCCCAACGCTGTAAACATTTGTCTTTAATGCACTGTAAATTATGAATTAATCCTCTAATTTACAGTGCTTTCTATTACCTTATCGCTTAATTCCATTCAGAATATCATCACAAAAATGAATGAGTGCAATTGAAAATATAATTGTTATGTATTTTTTAAGTTTTACTTAATCCATATTTAGATAAACTAATTTCATAAAACCCGAAAAGTAAAATATAATATTTGAATGATTAGCAATCCTTAAATAACAGTTACTAATCATTCATTTTCTACTTATATTTATATAAAGGAATATTATGTCTGCTTTTAAAAAGTCACTTCTTGTTGCTGGCGTAGCAATGATTCTTTCCAATAACGTATTTGCTGACGAAGGTCACGGCATTGTTAAATTTAAAGGTGAAGTTATCTCTGCTCCATGTTCAATTAAACCAGGTGACGAAGACTTAACTGT
>MJGMH2__coassemble_593_pt1 | contig 12235 bp, 10 predicted proteins | sample MJGMH2__metabat2_low_PE_018 | metagenome-assembled genome bin MJGMH2
GTTATTAATGAAGTTAATGCTTCTCATTTTCATTGTAACCACAACCAGATGCAACCCCGAGTTGCAGATTGCGTTACCTCAAGAGTTGACATAGTGCGCGTTTGCTTTTAGGTTAGCGACCGAAAATATAAATGATAATCATTATTAAAGCCTTTATCATTTTGTGGAGGATGATATGGATACGTCACTGGCTGAGGAAGTACAGCAGACCATGGCAACACTTGCGCCCAATCGCTTTTTCTTTATGTCGCCGTACCGCAGTTTTACGACGTCAGGATGTTTCGCCCGCTTCGATGAACCCGCTGTGAACGGGGATTCACCCGACAGTCCCTTCCAGCAAAAACTCGCCGCGCTGTTTGCCGATGCCAAAGCGCAGGGCATCAAAAATCCGGTGATGGTCGGGGCGATTCCCTTCGATCCACGTCAGCCTTCATCGCTGTATATTCCTGAATCCTGGCAGTCGTTCTCCCGCCAGGAAAAACAATCTTCAGCCCGCCGTTTTACCCGCAGCCAGTCGCTGAACGTGGTGGAACGCCAGGCAATTCCGGAACAAGCCACGTTTGAACAGATGGTTGCTCGCGCCGCCGCACTTACCGCCACGCCGCAGGTCGACAAAGTGGTGTTGTCACGGTTGATTGATATCACCACTGACGCAGCTATTGATAGTGGCGTATTGCTGGAACGGTTGATTGCGCAAAACCCGGTTAGTTACAACTTCCATGTGCCGTTGGCAGATGGTGGCGTCCTGCTGGGGGCCAGCCCGGAACTGCTGCTGCGTAAAGACGGCGAGCGTTTTAGCTCCATTCCGTTAGCTGGTTCCGCGCGTCGTCAGCCGGATGAAGTGCTCGATCGCGAAGCGGGTAATCGTCTGCTGGCGTCAGAAAAAGATCGCCATGAACATGAACTGGTGACTCAGGCGATGAAAGAGGTATTGCGCGAACGAAGTAGTGAGTTACACGTTCCTTCTTCTCCACAACTGATCACCACGCCGACGCTGTGGCATCTCGCAACTCCCTTTGAAGGTAAAGCGAATTCGCAAGAAAACGCACTGACTCTGGCCTGTCTGCTGCATCCGACCCCCGCGCTGAGCGGTTTCCCGCATCAGGCCGCGACCCAGGTTATTGCTGAACTGGAGCCGTTCGACCGCGAACTGTTTGGCGGCATTGTGGGTTGGTGTGACAGCGAAGGTAACGGCGAATGGGTTGTGACCATCCGCTGCGCGAAGCTGCGGGAAAATCAGGTGCGTCTGTTTGCCGGAGCGGGGATTGTGCCTGCGTCGTCACCGTTGGGTGAGTGGCGCGAAACAGGCGTCAAACTTTCTACCATGTTGAACGTTTTTGGATTGCATTAAGGAGCGAGGATGAGCATTCCATTTACCCGCTGGCCGGAAGAGTTTGCCCGTCGCTATCGGGAAAAAGGCTACTGGCAGGATTTGCCGCTGACCGACATTCTGACGCGACATGCTGCGAGTGACAGCATCGCGGTTATCGACGGCGAGCGGCAGTTGAGTTATCGGGAGCTGAATCAGGCGGCGGATAACCTCGCGTGTAGTTTGCGCCGTCAGGGCATTAAACCTGGTGAAACCGCGCTGGTACAGCTGGGTAACGTCGCTGAATTGTATATTACCTTTTTCGCGCTGCTGAAACTGGGCGTTGCGCCGGTGCTGGCGCTGTTCAGCCATCAGCGTAGTGAACTGAACGCCTACGCCAGCCAGATTGAACCGGCGTTACTGATTGCCGATCGCCAACATGCGCTGTTTAGCGGGGATGATTTTCTCAACACATTTGTTGCAGAGCATTCTTCCATTCGCGTGGTGCAACTGCACAACGACAGCGGTGAGCATAACTTGCAGGATGCGATTAACCATCCGGCTGAGGATTTTACTGCCACGCCATCACCTGCTGATGAAGTGGCCTATTTCCAGCTTTCCGGCGGCACCACCGGCACACCGAAACTGATCCCGCGCACTCATAACGACTACTACTACAGCGTGCGTCGTAGCGTTGAGATTTGTCAGTTCACACAACAGACGCGCTACCTGTGCGCGATCCCGGCGGCTCATAACTACGCCATGAGTTCGCCAGGATCGCTGGGGGTATTTCTCGCTGGCGGCACTGTCGTTCTGGCTGCCGACCCCAGCGCTACGCTTTGCTTCCCATTGATTGAAAAACATCAGGTCAACGTTACCGCGCTGGTGCCGCCAGCAGTCAGCCTGTGGTTGCAGGCACTGGCTGAAGGCGAAAGCCGGGCGCAGCTTGCCTCGCTGAAACTGTTACAGGTCGGCGGCGCACGTCTTTCTGCCACGCTTGCGGCGCGTATTCCCGCTGAGATTGGCTGCCAGTTGCAGCAGGTGTTTGGCATGGCGGAAGGGCTGGTGAACTACACCCGTCTTGATGATAGTGCGGAGAAAATTATCTATACCCAGGGTTACCCAATGTGCCCGGACGATGAAGTATGGGTTGCCGATGCCGAAGGAAATCCACTGCCGCAAGGGGAAGTTGGACGCCTGATGACGCGCGGGCCGTACACCTTCCGCGGCTATTACAAAAGCCCGCAGCACAATGCCAGCGCCTTTGATGCCAACGGTTTTTACTGTTCTGGCGATCTGATCTCTATTGATCCAGAGGGTTACATCACCGTGCAGGGGCGCGAGAAAGATCAGATTAACCGTGGCGGCGAGAAGATCGCTGCCGAAGAGATCGAAAACCTGTTACTGCGCCATCCGGCGGTGATCTACGCCGCACTGGTGAGCATGGAAGATGAGCTGATGGGCGAAAAAAGCTGTGCTTATCTGGTGGTAAAAGAGCCGCTGCGCGCGGTGCAGGTGCGTCGTTTCCTGCGTGAACAGGGTATTGCCGAATTTAAATTACCGGATCGCGTGGAGTGTGTGGATTCACTTCCGCTGACGGCGGTCGGGAAAGTCGATAAAAAACAATTACGTCAGTGGCTGGCGTCACGCGCATCAGCCTGAAGGAGAGAACACGATGGCTATTCCAAAATTACAGGCTTACGCACTGCCGGAGTCTCACGATATTCCGCAGAATAAAGTCGACTGGGCCTTTGAACCGCAACGTGCCGCGTTGTTAATCCATGATATGCAAGACTATTTTGTCAGCTTCTGGGGCGAGAACTGCCCGATGATGGAGCAGGTGATCGCGAATATTGCGGCACTACGCGACTACTGCAAACAGCACAATATCCCGGTTTATTACACCGCCCAGCCGAAAGAGCAGAGCGATGAAGATCGGGCGCTGTTGAATGATATGTGGGGGCCTGGCCTGACCCGTTCGCCGGAACAGCAAAAGGTGGTGGATAGCCTGACGCCAGATGCCGACGACACGGTGCTGGTGAAGTGGCGCTACAGCGCGTTTCATCGTTCCCCGCTGGAGCAAATGCTGAAAGAGAGTGGACGTAACCAGCTGATTATTACCGGGGTATATGCCCACATTGGCTGTATGACCACCGCAACCGACGCATTTATGCGCGATATTAAACCGTTTATGGTGGCAGATGCGCTGGCCGATTTCAGCCGTGACGAGCATTTGATGTCGCTGAAATATGTGGCCGGACGTTCTGGCCGGGTGGTGATGACCGAAGAATTACTGCCAGCACCTATCCCCGCCAGCAAAGCGGCGCTGCGTGAGGTGATCCTGCCGTTGCTGGACGAGTCCGATGAACCGTTCGATGACGACAACCTGATCGACTACGGTCTGGATTCGGTGCGGATGATGGCGCTGGCGGCGCGCTGGCGCAAAGTACATGGCGATATCGACTTTGTCATGCTGGCGAAAAAACCGACCATCGACGCCTGGTGGAAGCTACTCTCCCGCGAGGTGAAATAATGGATTTCAGCGGTAAAAATGTCTGGGTAACTGGCGCGGGGAAAGGTATCGGCTACGCCACGGCGCTGGCGTTTGTTGAAGCGGGAGCGAAAGTTACCGGTTTTGATCAAGCGTTCGCGCAGGAGCAATATCCCTTTGCGACCGAAGTGATGGATGTTGCCGATGCTGCGCAGGTGGCGCAGGTATGTCAGCGATTGTTAGCTGAAACGGAGCGACTGGACGTGCTGGTCAATGCGGCGGGAATTTTGCGTATGGGCGCGACCGATCAGCTCAGTAAGGAAGACTGGCAGCAGACTTTTGCGGTCAATGTCGGCGGTGCGTTTAACCTGTTCCAGCAGACCATGAACCAGTTTCGCCGTCAGCGGGGCGGGGCGATTGTTACTGTGGCGTCCGACGCCGCACACACGCCGCGCATTGGTATGAGTGCTTATGGCGCGTCGAAAGCGGCGCTGAAAAGCCTGGCGTTGAGCGTTGGGCTGGAACTGGCGGGTAGCGGCGTGCGCTGTAATGTGGTTTCGCCAGGCTCCACCGACACCGATATGCAACGCACGCTGTGGGTAAGCGATGACGCCGAAGAGCAGCGTATTCGCGGCTTTGGCGAGCAGTTTAAACTTGGCATTCCGCTGGGGAAAATCGCCCGTCCACAAGAGATCGCCAACACGATTTTGTTCCTCGCCTCTGATCTCGCCAGCCATATCACCCTACAGGATATTGTGGTCGATGGCGGCTCAACGCTGGGGGCATAAGCATGATCTGGAAACGCCATTTAACACTCGACGAGCTGAACGCCACCAGCGATAACACAATGGTGGCGCATCTGGGAATTGTGTATACCCGTCTGGGCGATGATGTACTCGAAGCCGAAATGCCGGTTGATACCCGTACTCATCAGCCGTTTGGCCTGCTGCATGGCGGCGCGTCGGCGGCGCTGGCGGAAACGCTGGGATCGATGGCCGGATTTATGATGACTCGCGACGGACAGTGTGTGGTGGGCACAGAACTTAATGCAACACACCATCGCCCGGTGTCTGAGGGAAAGGTACGCGGTGTCTGCCAGCCGCTGCATCTTGGGCGGCAAAATCAGAGCTGGGAAATCGTCGTTTTCGATGAACAGGGGCGGCGTTGCTGCACCTGTCGGCTGGGTACGGCAGTTTTGGGATGAACCCGACAGAATTAAATGAGATTGCAGGAAAACTCGGTTAACGGAGTGATCGAGTTAACATTGTTAAGTTAAATATTGGTTTCAACTCCGATTTACATGGTTGCTGTGTTGTTAAATTGTACAAAGATGTTATAGAAACAAAATGTAACATCTCTATGGACACGCACACGGATAACAACTATGAACAAATCAGGGAAATACCTCGTCTGGACAGTGCTCTCTGTAATGGGAGCATTTGCTCTGGGATACATTGCTTTAAATCGTGGGGAACAGATCAACGCGCTGTGGATTGTGGTGGCGTCGGTCTGTATCTATCTGATCGCTTACCGTTTTTATGGTCTGTATATCGCCAAAAATGTGCTGGCGGTTGACCCGACGCGTATGACGCCAGCGGTGCGCCATAACGACGGGCTGGACTATGTGCCGACGGACAAGAAAGTGCTGTTCGGTCACCATTTTGCGGCCATTGCCGGAGCAGGTCCGCTGGTTGGGCCGGTGCTGGCAGCGCAAATGGGCTACCTGCCGGGGATGATCTGGCTGCTCGCCGGGGTGGTTCTCGCCGGTGCGGTGCAGGATTTCATGGTGCTGTTTGTTTCTACGCGCCGCGATGGTCGCTCGCTGGGTGAGTTGGTCAAAGAAGAGATGGGGCCAACCGCCGGGGTGATTGCGCTGGTGGCCTGCTTTATGATCATGGTCATTATCCTTGCCGTGCTGGCGATGATCGTGGTGAAAGCCCTGGCTCATAGCCCGTGGGGAACGTATACCGTTGCGTTCACCATTCCGCTGGCGCTGTTTATGGGGATCTACCTGCGCTATTTGCGTCCGGGGCGTATTGGCGAAGTGTCGGTGATTGGTCTGGTGTTCCTGATTTTCGCCATTATCTCTGGCGGCTGGGTGGCAGAAAGTCCGACCTGGGCACCGTACTTTGACTTTACCGGCGTGCAGCTGACCTGGATGCTGGTGGGTTACGGTTTTGTGGCGGCGGTGCTGCCGGTGTGGTTGCTGCTGGCTCCGCGTGACTACCTCTCTACCTTCCTGAAAATCGGGACTATCGTCGGTCTGGCGGTAGGCATTTTGATTATGCGCCCGACGCTGACCATGCCTGCGCTGACCAAATTTGTTGATGGTACTGGCCCGGTATGGACCGGTAACCTGTTCCCGTTCCTGTTTATCACCATCGCCTGTGGCGCGGTGTCTGGCTTCCATGCGCTGATCTCTTCCGGCACTACACCGAAGATGCTGGCGAACGAAGGGCAGGCGTGCTTTATCGGCTACGGTGGGATGTTGATGGAATCCTTCGTGGCGATTATGGCGCTGGTTTCCGCCTGTATCATCGATCCGGGTGTGTACTTCGCCATGAACAGCCCGATGGCGGTGCTGGCTCCGGCAGGGACGGCGGATGTGGTTGCTTCTGCCGCGCAGGTGGTGAGTAGCTGGGGCTTTGCGATTACCCCGGATACGCTAAACCAGATTGCCAGCGAAGTGGGTGAACAGTCGATCATTTCCCGTGCGGGCGGTGCGCCGACGCTGGCGGTGGGGATGGCCTACATTCTGCACGGTGCGCTGGGCGGCATGATGGATGTGGCGTTCTGGTATCACTTCGCCATTCTGTTTGAAGCACTGTTTATTCTGACGGCGGTGGATGCAGGTACGCGTGCCGCGCGCTTTATGTTGCAGGATCTGCTGGGCGTGGTGTCTCCGGGCCTGAAACGGACCGATTCACTGCCTGCTAACCTGCTGGCAACGGCGCTGTGCGTACTGGCGTGGGGCTACTTCCTCCATCAGGGTGTGGTCGATCCGCTGGGCGGTATTAACACTCTGTGGCCGCTGTTTGGTATTGCCAACCAGATGCTGGCAGGGATGGCGCTGATGCTCTGTGCTGTGGTGCTGTTCAAAATGAAACGTCAACGTTACGCCTGGGTGGCGCTGGTACCAACGGCCTGGCTGCTGATTTGTACTCTGACCGCAGGCTGGCAGAAAGCGTTTAGCCCGGATGCGAAAGTCGGCTTCCTGGCGATTGCTAACAAGTTCCAGGCAATGATCGACAGCGGCAATATTCCGTCGCAGTATACTGAGTCACAACTGGCGCAACTGGTATTCAACAACCGTCTGGATGCCGGGTTAACCATCTTCTTTATGGTGGTCGTGGTGGTTCTGGCGCTGTTCTCGATTAAGACGGCACTGGCGGCATTGAAAGAGCCGAAGCCAACGGCGAAAGAAACGCCGTATGAGCCAATGCCGGAAAATGTCGAGGAGATCGTGGCGCAGGCGAAAGGCGCGCACTAAAGTCAGAGTGAGGGGGGATGTTGGCGAATGTTGGCATAGTGCCGAGGGTTCCTCCTCACCCTAACCCTCTCCCCGATGGGGCGAGGGGACTGACCGAGCGCGTTGATAGCATTTGTAGGCCGGATAAGGCGTTCACGCCGCATCCGGCACTCTTTCAGCAACATGGTTACCGGAGGTTTAGATGTTTGATTCACTGGCAAAAGCCGGAAAATATTTAGGTCAGGCGGCGAAACTGATGATTGGTATGCCTGATTACGACAACTATGTCGAACATATGCGGGTTAACCATCCCGATCAAACGCCGATGACCTACGAAGAGTTTTTCCGTGAGCGGCAGGACGCGCGCTACGGTGGAAAAGGCGGCGCGCGCTGCTGCTAAATGTGTACGTCAGGCTTTAAACGATTCCACTTTTTCGAACGCTGCACGCAACGTATCCGGTGTCAGCGTGACCGGCAGGTAATGAATGGATTCCACCGGACGCAAGGTGTGGGCAATCACTTTGTCGATCTCCGCCTGATTATTGATATCCACTTCCAGCTCCGCCAGCGTAGTCGGCAGATGAAAACGCTGATACGCTCCAGTTAATTGCGCCAGCACATCATCCTGACCCAGCAAGGCGCTTTGCACCAGAATTCCGTAGGCGACTTTGGTGCCGTGGAGAAACTTCTCGGTTTGCGGCAGCACGGTCAGACCGTTATGCACGGCATGAGCTGCTGCCACACGCGTAAAACGATCGCCCAGACCACCAACCATCCCACCACCAGCAATAATGGCATCCACCACATCGCAAAATGATTGCGTTAACTGGTGATTTTGCTGATCGGCAAGCGCCTGTTCGCTACTGTTTAACAAGACGTCGCGAATAGCCTGCGCATTATTGATCCCTAGCCGCACGGTTAGCGGCAACGTTTCTGGTTGCGGGGCCAGCACCACCGCTTCATACCATTTCGCCAGCGTGTCACCGATCCCCGCCAGCAGATATTCTTGCGGCGTATTGAGGATAATCTCTGGCTCCACCAGCACCATAAAATTGGCGTCGTCGAAAATCTCATAATGCAGCGCCTGTCCGGCATCGTTATACCAGACGGAGAGCGGTGTCCAGGCGGCGCAGGTGGCGGCGATCGTCGGAACGGCAACAAACGGCAGACCGAGACGGCGGGCGAGGGCTTTCGCGGTGTCGAGCAGTGCGCCGCCGCCGACGCCAATCACCACGCTGCGATCGTCACCGGACTCAGCCGCCAGTTGTTGTACATCGCTTTCGCTGCAATGGCCGCGAAACAAAATATGCTTTGCCCCTGGCAGTTCAAACGCTGGCGGAAGTTTTGTTTGCGCCGCAGCAATGGCGCGTTCGCCGTAGATCCACACCGCGCGAGAAAGTTGTTCATCAGTGAAAAAATCGTGCAGGTGATTGAAACTTCCTGGATGTGAAAAGTAGTTAGCCGGGCCGACGACCACGCGGATAGGATTGTGAGGCATGTTGTGTTGTCCTTATTGTTTTATTTAGACATCTAAACGTCTTGATTGCCAAATACTAGCATCGTGTTATAGTGCCTTCAACACAACTTCGTCAGGCACAATAAAAAATGACAAATAACCCTCTGATTCCACAAAGCAAACTTCCACAACTTGGCACCACTATTTTCACCCAGATGAGCGCGCTGGCGCAGCAACACCAGGCGATTAACCTGTCGCAAGGCTTTCCTGATTTTGATGGTCCGCGCTATTTGCAGGAGCGGCTGGCGTACCACGTTGCCCAGGGGGCAAACCAATACGCGCCTATGACTGGCGTGCAGGCCTTGCGCGAGGCGATTGCTCAGAAAACGGAACGTCTGTATGGCTATCAACCGGATGCCGATAGCGATATCACCGTAACGGCAGGGGCGACGGAAGCGTTATATGCAGCGATTACCGCATTGGTGCGCAATGGTGATGAAGTGATCTGCTTTGATCCCAGCTATGACAGTTACGCGCCCGCCATCGCGCTTTCGGGGGGAATAGTGAAACGTATTGCACTGCAACCACCGCATTTTCGCGTGGACTGGCAGGAATTTGCCGCATTGTTAAGCGAGCGCACCCGACTGGTGATCCTCAACACCCCGCATAACCCCAGTGCAACTGTCTGGCAGCAGGCTGATTTCGCCGCTTTGTGGCAGGCAATTGCCGGGCACGAGATTTTTGTCATTAGCGATGAAGTCTACGAGCACATCAACTTTTCACAACAGGGCCATGCCAGCGTGCTGGCGCATCCGCAGCTGCGTGAGCGGGCGGTGGCAGTTTCTTCATTTGGCAAGACCTATCATATGACCGGCTGGAAAGTGGGTTATTGCGTTGCGCCAGCGCCCATCAGCGCTGAAATTCGCAAGGTACACCAGTATCTGACCTTTTCGGTGAATACCCCGGCACAGCTGGCACTTGCGGATATGCTACGTGCAGAACCTGAGCATTATCTTGCGTTACCGGACTTTTATCGCCAGAAACGCGATATTCTGGTGAATGCCTTAAGTGAGAGTCGGCTGGAGATTTTACCGTGCGAAGGCACTTACTTTTTGCTGGTGGATTACAGCGCGGTTTCTTCGCTGGATGACGTTGAGTTTTGCCAGTGGCTGACGCGGGAGCACGGTGTAGCGGCGATTCCGCTGTCGGTGTTTTGCGCCGATCCCTTCCCCCATAAACTGATTCGTCTCTGTTTTGCCAAGAAGGAATCGACGTTGCTGGCTGCAGCTGAACGCCTGCGCCAGCTGTAGTTATTTAACCGTCCAGGCGCGGGAAAATTGACGGTCGGCAAACAGTTCTTGCAGGCCGTTAATTTGCTTCAGGCGCAGCACTTCGTCGCTGTCCATTCCCAGCTCTTTGCCGATTTTATGATCGTCCCATCCCAACTGGCTGAGTTCACGGACGATTTCTGACATGGCGGTGATTTGATGGCGTCCACGAGCGCGGTTATGACGAATAGTTGCAGCAATCCGTTGATTACGCGTACCTTCCAGACAGGTCACCGGCAAATAACCTTTTAAGCGTAATTTTAACGATGATAAGCCTTTACCTATTTCATGGCGGTGAAAACCATCAACAATTTCCAGAGCATTTTTATCTGTATGCGTGACCACAATGGGTTGCGTAAAGCCATCTATTTCAATGGATTTTTGCAGCAGTTTTTTCTCTGGTGGTGCCACATTATTGGGGTTGTAATCATTCGGCACGAGCTGGCTATTTTTCACCCACAAAACACAATCCACCGGCTCTTCACGAAAGGGGCTAACCTGATGGATCGCCATGCGGATTTCATTAATCGCTTTGATGCGATCGTCTTCCGGCAAGCTGGCGAGAAATTGGGTTAAATCCTGCGTTAATCGTTGTTGCATAGTATCCCCCATTCCTGACGTTTTCCTTTTATTCGTTCGTTATAACGTTGATAGTTCTTCGCTTTCGTAGGGCTAAACGATAATGCCCGACACCAGTAATCGTTATTGAGCAACGCTTTGCATATTCGCCGCCAGGAGGGGATATCTTTCGCGCCAATGTCCCCTTGCTGGGTTTGTGGAACCTCGATGCCTTTTTTCTGATACCAGTGCAAATAAATGGCGATTTTATTGCGGTAATGTTCCGCAGTTTTTTCCGGCATGCTATTGAGCAGCAATAATGCATACTCTTGCCAGTCTAAATGCTCTGGCTTGAGGATTTTCCGATGACCATAAAAATGGTTGTCATGTCCGGCGTAAATGCCGCCACTTTTTACCCCGCTGACTCGTGCGCACATAGCAGCCCAGCGATCCGGTTCGATAACGTGATAGAGCCATAATCCTTGCCGTTGTTCCGGACCAAAAGGTTCGCAAATTCGCATATGACGCAGAGGAACGCCTGCCTGATACATTAGGTTATACAGTGGGTTGCAGAGACTTTGATGATTTGCATACCAGGTCCAGATATCAGCCACTTTCCAGTCGTAAATGGGGTAAATGTACCAGCTATGACCGCCTGGTGCGGCAGTAGTCCAGGGCTTATCATCGGCAAAACGTTGTTTATTTAAACTGGCGATGGCGACAAAACGGTTGTAGGACTCATCCGCACGGATGCCGATCATCATCGCCGCCGGACGTTTTTGCGAAAACCATTCGGCAAACTCACGCACAAATTGTTCGAAGGCCATGCCAGGCTGGTAAAAGGAGAAAAAGTCAGGATCGGTTATCGCATCTTGCGGGGGCTGACGTACCCATTCGACATCAGGTTCCCAGCACTGCCATTCGGGTTGGTATTGTGATAGGGAATTTTGCGTTGTAAGCGGGAGCGCAACCCAGTAAAACTCTTCGATGACATCGGTGTACAACTCGCGCAGGGACTGAACATAGTTAATGGTGCAAGAGAACTGAGCTTCCCAGTCGATAAATAAAACACAAATTTTTTTGCCCATTTGTCGGGCAAGTTCGGCGGTCAGATGCAGCATTAATCCGGAATCTTTACCACCCGAAAAAGAAACGCAGACGCGGGGTAGGGTGTTAAGTGTCCAGGTAATACGTTCTTTTGCAGCTTCCAGAATATTCAGTGGAAGCGGGATTTTATAAATAGACATCTGAAGACGCTCTCTGAACGTTACAGGGTGATCAGTGAGATAAGTCTGTTAATTATAAAGTAAACACTGTAAAGCAGAGTGTTTTATTTTTCATTCGCGCTGTGAATAAATAGATGAAAGTTATAGTAGCTGTCTGTAGTTATATATCAAAAACTCTCATTTAGACGGTCAATAAATCGGGAGAACACCAAATTATTTAAAGAAGATTTATTATAGGAAATGTAAAGCTTTATTGAAGGTAACGGATGTTCTAGTTTTATCTCTTTTAAGTTAAGAAAGTCACGGTAGGAATTATAAAGTTCATAGGGGACTATTCCCAGTAAATCTGTAACTGCAATGCTATTAATGATTGTCAGCAAAGAGGAACCACGAAATGA
>MJGMH2__coassemble_556_pt1 | contig 12026 bp, 6 predicted proteins | sample MJGMH2__metabat2_low_PE_018 | metagenome-assembled genome bin MJGMH2
GCCTAAGAAGAAATCAATCAGCATTCAGAAGCAATGCGTTATCTATGATGATCTGCTCCCATTCTTCGAATGCCCGATCGCGGACGCCCTGGGGAACGCTGTTAGTTTTGAAATCGACGACCGTACGCCATTTCCCGTCCGGACGGTACATGCGCAGAGCTTTACTTCCCCCTTCCCTGCGCACCTCAACGTTATGCTTATCAGCAAACTCTTGTAATGCTCGTAGCGTCCCATGCTTTACTGTGTAGTATCGCTTTTTCAAGTTTTATCTCCAGCCTGTGCTAAGGCTTCAACTTCCAAATCGTAAGACTCAAACTCATAGTCCTGGTCGTCAACCTCTTCAGGCACTGGCAGTAAATGCCAGGCTGAGTATATCTGACCATTATCAAAACGCTCCTGGCTGTAGAGCGTCGCAGCTATGAGCGTCAGCGCCGGGCGGTCGTAACGGTAAATTTTGCGAACGTCACGGTCAACGAGACGACCGAAATTACCATAACCGCGCTCCAGTAATAATTTTTTAATTTCCGGCCAGTATGGGCCATAGCTGCGGTACAGGCGGGGATTTTTCAGTAATCGCCCGCGTAGCCCTGACAGGAAGAAATCAACGTATTCGTCTTCTGTCTTTCCTAACAACGCTGTACGGAGTACCGCCTCAAGATATGTTTTATTCGGTTTTATTGTATCAGATAGTGTGGCCATATTATGCGACGCCCGGCGAACCGGGCGCTCCTGTTATGCGTATTGTTGGATGACGGCCAGAACGTCCGCCACGTTGTGTTTTGTCTCGATAATCCACCAGTTACCCGGGAAATCGCTGTTCTTCGCCTTCGCTGGCAGCCAGCGAGCGCCGAATTTCGCCTTGATTGCGTCTTTCGCACGGAAAAGAACGCCTTTCATGCCTGAGGCTTCCTGAAGCCCAAATACCTCGCCAGCGGCGAATTTTGGTGCGTACATCATCTTCAGGTCGGCGGTGGATACGCGATAATTCAGACCAAGAGACTGAGCTATGCTGGTGGCATCACCCTGTATTGATGATAACTCTTCTTGTTTCTCGTTTCTGGCGGCAATCTCTTCCTCCGTGATGTTGCCAAGGGCCAGGTTTATCCGATCAGCGTCGGCCTGTTTCTCTTCATCGGTGCGCCCGGCAAGAACCGTGTTAATTCTCTGCAATATCTCCACATGATTCTTGCGCATGCTGAGCAATTCCGGCGTAACCTCGTTAAGATCCACCAGCCCAAGGATGGCAAGGTCGGAAAACATTGATACCAGGTTGTAGGTCATGCGATAGCTGAGTTGACCATAGGCTGATGGCAACTTCACCGCATCCATTTGATAGGCATCCATAAATTTAGAGCCGTCGTTTACGACATCCGCAATTGCAGGTGTGATTTTCCCTGTGGTGGCGGCCTCCCTGATTGCTGTTACCCACGATTGAGTCAGCGCGGCGACTGCATGATTCAGATTGGCTTCCCGTTCTGCTGCGATGCGCGCGCTTGCTGCGTCCATTGCCTGCTTGATCTCGTCTTTATTGCTGTAAATGCCAATGGTGCCAAACTGTGCTGTGGTGATCTCATAATCTGACGCCCGGAACTCATGGGTACCGAAAATGGCATTGGTGACCTCAAGTTCAGAATCCCCGTTACGAGTAGCTCCCAGGCTTGTTTTCTCCGGCATTCTGGCGATCGCATCCGCTATTTTCTCCTGAATTGCTTCAGGGGATAGCGTATCTCCATATGACGCGATTACATCGCCATAATTGGAGCCAAACAGTTCAGTCAGGAATACTTCTGCCAAACGGACCTGGCGGTTATTCCCTTCAGACATCATACCAAGCACCCATTTTGCAATTGACGACTTCAGCGCGCCGTCACGGCGATCCGGGTAAACCGCATGCTTCAGTGGGTCCGTATAGGTACCAACAAAATCAATGCTATAGCCTGACTCTGTAGTCTGAACGCCGTATGAGTCAGTGATTTTGATCATGCCGCGCTGCTGGAAACGGTAGAAATCGTCACAGGAAATGATGTCGTTAATCCCGGCGATGGAGACGCCACCACTGATTTTCTGCATAACAGCATCTTCATCGGGAGTTACATCAACCTGTTTATCCAGCGTCTTCACATCCCAGTTACCCGATTTGGTGCCTTTTAAGGTAAAGATGATCTCCACGTCTGCGCGCTGGCTGTCGAAGTCCAGCGACTTGATGCGAACGATATCACCGGCACAATCGTAGTATTGGCCTACACGCCATGAGCGAACGCCGATAACAAGGAACTCACTCGCATGGTTAACCAGGTCAGGATCAACATCCAGAATGCCTTTATTTATTGCATCCTCCACCAGCGGGCGCAGGCGTTTAATATCCGTCGCGGCCTTCTGAGTACGGTTCAATAATTTCTCATAGCGGGAGATGGCTTGAGAGATATTAGTCTTGCGCTGAATGGCGCTTTTCAACGAAGCACGATACTGTGCTAACAACGTACGGTCTGTGTGATGGACGCTACCCCAGCGGGCCTTCCAGTCTGCGTTATCAGCTGCTTTGGCCATTACCGCCTGTTTGAATTTAGCTACCTCGGCGGTGGTCTTTTCAAGTTCCGCTTTGCTTCGCTCTAATTCAGCGGTAAGTACCTCCACATCCTCGCCAGCTGCGTGCTGCGCCTTGATGTAGTTCTGAAGGTCGATAGTAGCCTGTTCTTTCTGGCGAGCGCGTTGCGCGGCTTTCGCCTTATCCATTTGAACCTGCATCATTGCCAGACGTTCGCCATCATCCTTAGCGGTATACATCTGCATTTCGATCATATCGTTGGCGTCGGCGTTCTCCATTTCTGACTTATCTGAACGGAGGATATCGGAGATCCAGCCTGCTTTACGCTTCAGCGTCTTCAGTCGGTATTCATCGAAAGAACCCTTGCCGCAGTAGTAATGAACGCGAACGCTTGCACGGTTGGAGCCAACTCGGGCACCGCGACCGTTACGCTGTGCGATACTGGCTGGTGTCCATGGCAACGTCAGATGATGGATGTCAGTCGTTCCTCGATGCAGGTTGATACCCACCTCTGCCTTTTTGTTGCAGATGATGATCGGAGTCCGGCCCTCCTGGAAGTCGGCTGCAATCTTTTCCAGACCGCCCAACGACATTTCATTTTGCTGCGCGATATAGGCGTCATACAGAGCCATTTGCTCGTTGTATTTCGCTATCTGTGCATCTGTTGGTTCATCCGGTAACTCTTTCGGCGGTTTAACCGCTTTCAGTTTCTTACCGGTTTTACCTGCCTCGGCAACCGTCTGAGCATTCAGGATCCCCACCTTTGAAGGTTCAAGGTTAAGAGCATTGCAGATAATGCGCTTGAGCTTCTGGTGCTGCGTTTTTTCGTCCGTGAAGATGATTTGCTTACCTTCCGGGAAAAACTCCTTCAGCGTGGCGATCAGCTTCGCGTATTTGGGTGTAACGGGGTGAGTTACGGTCTGTTCGTCAATGCCAAACCTGGCCAGGCGCTTATTCACTTCCTGCTCGAACGCTTCCGGAACCTGCAACTGAATAAACTCGCCCTTATCTATCAGGGAGTATTGCGATTGCTGCGTGATCGAATCATCACTGTCGTCGTCTTCGCTGGTGGCTTGTTTAGGCAAACTGTCCGCCAGCTGCTGCACCGCATCGGCGTACTCCGGCAGGAAACGATAGGTGATCCGGCGATAGTACAGGTCCATGTCAGTACATACGCGGTCCATATCCCTGATTATTGAGAAGATCGGACGGGCTTTCTCGTGCTCAATCACGCCGTCTTCATTGACCGAGGTCGTTACGCCATTGTTGGCTTTGGCTGCCGCTTCCGCCTGCTGACGCAATTCTTCATACGCCGCCAGTTGTTCTTCAGTAAGTGGTGCATCCTGCTGGTGTTCGTCCAGTTCCGGGATCTCCACGGTATCCTTAACGTCTTCCGCCGTTTTAAGCGTTGTCCAGCGATGGAATATGCCGCGCAGTGCATCAAGGTTTTCAAAGCCCACCAGCGCCATTTTTTCTTCAACTTCACCGCTGATTTTCTGTACCGTTTCCAGCCTGGTCTTGCCGAAGAATTTAACGAAGTCATCAGGACCGTAGATCCCCATCTTCTGCCAGTATTCCTTCGGCAGAACATGAGAAAGCATGTTGTATGCATCGATCGGGGTGTTAACGACTGGCGTTGCCGTCAGGAGAACCGGTCCACGCCCACCATTCTTTTTCATCAGGTACGCGTTTTTGATTGCCATATCTCGCGCCGATTGCGCCACCGCGCTGGTGGGCAGATAGGCCAGCTGTGACGCTTCGCGACCATTTTTATAGCTATTGCGGTAGTTGTGGCCTTCGTCAGCAATCACGCTGTCGAAGCCCATATCCTCAAAGTACGGATACTTCTCTGCTTTTTCGGTACCGGTATCTGAATACTCCGACAATACCCGGCGACGCGCCGCCTCTTTGCGATGGGAATCGGAGTCCATTGCGCTGGCCACACGCCCGGCAGCAACGAAGTCATAAAGCATATCCTGTGCATGCTCATCTACGGTGTCATCACGTAGCGGAATGCGGGCGTATTGTTCTTTGGTAAACACGACTGCACGGTAATTTGAGTGCGGGATCGCGTTCATCCGCGCCGTGATAGTGGCTTCATCTGCCAGCTTAAGGGCATCGCGCATAAGTGGAGTGCCATCAGCATCAAGTACAGGTTTACCGTTCTCATCGAGCACCGGCACCTGGCGAATCTGATCGCCGTCCATCAGTACATCCAGACCGACGAACAGGTAGTTACTGAAGGCTTCTTCACTCAGGAACTCTTTTGCTTCGTAATACCAGTTTTCCAGCACTGATTTAGGTACTACATAAGCAGTACGGGTGGAGCGACCGTTCTCATAGTTGAACGCCTCAAGCGCCAGCGCGGTCGTGGTTTTACCCAGCCCGGTGCCGAAGCCCAGGATGCCGCGCCCATCTTCGGACAGTCGGCGCACCTCGCTATTCTGGTAATCAAATGGCTGGCGCTTACCGCTTAATCCCTTCAACCCAAGCGGATCGCCAGAGTGTTCATACGGGATATTGCTATTGAACACATCGTTGTATTTGGCAACCAGTTCATCGTAGCGATCGTGCGTCTTGATCCACTTATTGAACTGGTCCTCAAGCAGTGCCATCTGCTCGCGGTAGCCGTTCGCCGTCGCGCTATCTTTGCCACCGATACGCGCACCATTGAGATACTTTTCCAGCTGTGCCGGGAACCCGGTCGCGTTTTCTCCTGATTTACGGTCCCACTCGTAGCGGATCTCGCCTGTTTCTTTATCCTTGCGCTGGACGACACCGTATCGGTGCCCGACGAACAGGCCATCACCACCGTGATAGGTGTCAGAAACCATTTCGTCGCCTTCCAACTGCACTGACTGCACATAGCGCAGATCCGGATAGCCGTTTTCCTGCAAAAACTCCAGAATGACGGAACGGTCGAACCAACGGCTATTGAGCTTAAAGCGGATATTCTCTGCTGGCGTCTTGATGCGCTTCTCTTCGATCGCTGCCAGCTGATTAAGGACGTTGTTCTTTACTGGACCGTCGGGGAGCGTGGCGAGGAATTCCTGTTTTGGAGCCACTATCTCGTTAATGTCGCCGCTGGTGGCGCGGGCGAACGGAACAATCCCGCCATACGGTGAAACCGCAATGCCAGGGGTGCTGGCCAATAAATTAAGCAACTCTTCATCACTGGCTGGCAGTTCGCCGGTAAACGCAAGGCGGAAATCATCGAGCTGGATTGGATCGCGGGTAAGATCGCTATAGAGATAACGAAGGGTGTCCTGATAGCTGGTGGAGTCATAACTGGCGCTGGAATCATGCGTAACCAGCTTTCCTGTCAGCTCGTCAGAAATAGTGCCATCCAGCTTAATTGCACCACGGAAAGCAAACCAGGCGCGCGCACCGCTCCCCGATAATTTAGCTATCGGACCGCGACCTGGGTTACCAAAACGGTCAATCTCTGCCTGCAAACGGGATACCAGAGAAAGGCGCTGCTGTTCGATTTGTTCAGCACTATGCCCGGCTGCCTTCATATCCTGATATTCAATTAACATCCGGCCAATCATCGCCCCGCGATACAAGCGTTCACGGTATTTTTCAGGCTGGCTGTTAATCCAGTCCACCAGCTGTACCATATCGTCGCTGATTGATGTAGTGTACTTATCGCGGACATTTGCCATCTGGGTAAATGTCATACCGAGACGGCCTTCTGTTGTAGTCAGGTTACGCTGAAGAGCCTCCCAGCTATCCGCGCCATAACTGGCAGCATCAATCTTAAGCTCCTTCCCGGCATCAGCTTCAATCCAGCGACCACCAGCATATTTTTGCCATACGCCATTAATCAGGCGCATTTCCCCTTCATCAACAACGTCTGCGGTCGGTGACGGTTCAGCCATATTGAGCAAAGACCAGTCGATACGACTTTCGAAACGATGAATCAGCTTCGCTTTAAGAGCCTGGTTATCAATCTGCCCGTCGGCACGAACCTCAATACGCCCCTGGAAGCCCTTTTCCTGGGTGCCATGAACAAACCGGCGGCCATCCTTTTCGAACCACTTGCCAGAAATAAACGTTGGCCAAAGCACATTCGCCGATTCAAGAGTGCCTTCATCCACCAGGGGGATTTTCTCAGCCATCTCCGCCGGATGTTTGCGCATCAGCACCACGTCAACGACCGTACTGGTCCCGTTTGCGTCAAAAGTACCGGTAGGCAAGCGGTGAGCGCCAAGAAATTCAGCTTTACGGGATAGGCGCAGGCGCAACCGCTTCATGTTTGAACCTGAAACAATGGACGGCGGCACAATCACACACATGAATCCGCCTGGCTTTATCTTGTCCAGCATGCGGAGCATGAAGTAAGAACCCATGTCCGTTTCTTCTGCGTAAGGCTTATCGATGTTGCGTGTGTTATCACGACCGCCGAACGGAACGTTACCCACAACATGGTCGAATGAATCGTTAGGCGTGCTTACAGCCAGCTGTTCGAACGGGGAAATCTGTACGCTGTCTTCCGGGTGTAACAACTGGTTTATACGACCGGAAACACTGCTGATCTCAGTCGCGGTCATCACCGTACCAACCGGTTTTGTCTCATTAAAAACGCCGGTTCCCGCCGATGGTTCCAGAGTGTTACCTACGTCCGCGCCGTAGAGCTTCATGATCTCCCAGACACCTTCAGCGATCGGCTTTGGTGTGTAATATTCGGAGACGGACCCGCCAATGCCGCCTTCACCGGTGTACCCAGCCAGGATCTGGCGCTGTTCATCTGTCAGTGTCGCGCCGTCCACCAGCGAATTAAGCAAATCTATCGCCTTCTGATTCGCCTCCCGGCGCAGTCGGTCATAGCTTTTGCCTTCCACCTTTTCCACGCCGTATTTAATCGGCGCTCGGTGAGATGTTATTGCCCTAATGTATTTCAATATTTCGCTGACACTTGAACAGCGAAATACCCCCATAGATAGCTTGTTCATTGGTAATCCTTAACAAGTGACTAGTGTTAAATTCCGTTCAAACACGATGCAAATTATTCTAATTAAGGTGCAATCTTGGCAGACAATAAAATCACGCTATCCTCGGTCAGGAAGGCGCTGGCGGGGGTTTTTAAAGACAACGGAGAACGGGACAACATCCTCCTGTCCGCGCTGGCTGTGCACGGCGGAAGTGGGTATTTGTTTTCTCGCGCAGGGGCACCGGTACAACTGTCCGGCTTCTTAGGCGGCAAACCGGGCGATAGTGGCATGGCTGGCGATGGGCTGGTGGACGGAAGTCGCTTTATCTTTGATGAAGTTCAACTGCCGGAAGATCGCTTGCAACGCTATCCGCTACTCGAAGAGATGGCGGTTTACAGCACGATCGCCACCGCGCTGAACATCCATATTACGCACGCGCTCTCTTTCGATAAGAAGACCGGACAAACCTTCTCTATCGTGCCGGTACACAACGGAAACGATAGTGACTATGACGCCGCACAGGCGTTGTGTGACGAGCTGATGAACGACATCGGGCGAACCATCAACAAAGAGGTCGCCGGGTGGGCATTTATCATGTCTGTATTTGGGGTGGCTTATGTCAGGCCATACGCCAAAGAAGGAATAGGGATCACGTCTTTTGAGTGCTCCTATTACACCCTTCCGAGCTTCATCAAAGAGTTCGAGGTCAGCGGCAACCTGGCGGGATTTAGCGGCGATTATCTGAAGGATGCGTCAGGGAAAATGGTTTTCGCCGATCCGTGGGCCATTATCCCTATGAAAATCCCCTACTGGCGGCCTAAGTCAAACCTTATGCCGGTGCACACTGGCCATAAGGCTTACAGCCTGCTGGATGATCCGGAAGAGCGCACGCCGATTGAAACCCAGAATTACGGGACCAGCTTGCTCGAATACGCTTACGAACCGTACATGAATCTGCGTTCGGCGATCCGCTCGCTGAAGGCAACGCGTTTTAACGCGTCGAAAATTGACCGAATCATCGGTCTGGCGATGAATAGTCTGGATCCGGTAAAAGCAGCCGATTATTCACGCACCATTACTCAGACGCTTAAACGAGCAGCTGACCTGATGGAAAAGCGCGCACGCGGCGCGAATAACATGCCTACGGTGACCAATACCCTGCTTCCCATTATGGGCGACGGCAAGGGGCAAATGACGATTGATACTCAGACCATCCAGGCTGACATCAACGGCATTGAAGACATTCTCACCTATATGCGCCAGCTGGCGGCAGCTCTTGGCCTCGATTACACCCTCCTGGGGTGGGCAGATCAAATGTCCGGCGGGCTTGGTGAAGGTGGCTTCCTGCGCACGGCAATTCAGGCTGCCATGCGCGCCTCATGGATCCAGCAGGGCGTAGAAGAGTTCATTCAGCGAGCTATCGATATTCATCTTGCTTTCAAGTACGGCAAGGTCTACCCGGAAGGTGATCGCCCGTACAAAATCGAATTCCACTCCGTTAATACCGCTCTGCAACAAGAGCACAACGATAACCGCGACTCGCAGGCGAACTACGCCACCATCGTTACGCAAATCCTCGATGCCGTCAGCAATAACAGTGTCCTCGCCAATTCTGATGCTTTCAAACGTTACCTGTTCAGCGATGTGCTGGAGATTGACGAAAAAATCTCTGAAGCACTGGTGAACGAACTGAAAGCTAAAAGTGAGGACGACGATCACCTGATGGATTCCATCATAAAAACACCGCCACAGGAACTGGCGCAAATCCTTGAATCGGTCTTTAAAGAGGGAAACGATAATGACTGATGTTTTGAAAACGGTCACTGACCGCTTTTGTCTCTATAGCAATGCTCGAAAAGGTCGCCAGAACGGGCGACAGTATGTATTAAGCGCGGTTAAGACCATGCTTGAAAGTAAGGAAACTCAGGAAGGTTTACGCCTTGGTGAGCTTTTCGGCTACTACGGCCACGGTCGCCGCCAGCTAACCGGTAAACTGGAGGTGCCTGAAACCAGCGTGATCATGGTGGAAGGTCGCCCGGTCGTTATCGACAATGTTCCAGCTTGCCGCACAGTGGCTATATCCGTTGACGACAACGGCATCGTTACCCATACACAGGAAATTCTTAACACAGAGCCGGGTAAAATTGTCGCCGCGATGATCGAAAGCCGTGCTGGTGGCTGGAGCTGGGCCACTGGCGGGCGCGAGTCCGGGAAAATCGCTGTAACCACCAGCTTCCATGGTGTGGATTATGTGACGACGCCGAACTATATCAGTCTGGATCATCCTGCCAGCGCCGGAATGTTTGAAAGCGCGGATTCTAAATCTCTACTGGCAGAGTCCCTGGCGGCGCATGGATACTCTGACGAGTCAGTGCAGGCCGTTATATCCCATTACAGTAAAATGGCTGAACTGGAAATGATGGTGGAGGCGACAGAGCGTACGGCAGAACTGGAAACCGCACTACTCGAAAGCCAGGGCCGCCACCTTGAAGCAATGGCCAAGATCGCAGATGCTGAAGCGCGAATCGCTTTGCTGGAGAAAACAGCGGGTATCCGCGACGATGTGCTGGCAGCAATGCAAGACGAACTGGATAACCTCCCGATCTTCGTCTCCGCCGCCCAAAAAGACGCATTCCGCCTCAAAGAACCTGGTGATGCAAAAATCGTTGCCACACTTTTCGAATCTCTGATCAAAGTTGGCGCTCGCAACTTGCCTGTCACCAAGAAAATTAAGGAAGTTCCGCAAGCGGCTAACGTCCAGGCACCGCGTGAGGCAAGCATCATCACGTTTAATAATTCAATCAATCCGTTTAAATAACCACCCAAAATAACCCCGGCGGATGCCGGGGTTCTCGTTAACTATTATCGCCTTCGCCTGCGTGCCATATATTTGCGCACCGCGCGGCGTGGACAATCTGAAGCGGTTTCTTTCTGCTGCATCAATCTTGCAGCCATGCTCAAAAATGTCAGGCACAGCCGAAGCCCTGCATACAATAGCGGTTCCAGTGGCCACGTCTCATTGAGCACATATACCGCCATGAAAATCGAGTCGAAAACTATCGCCGCCAGCGATAACTTCATTGTCGAAAGTCGGCGGAGCTGCCGGAATTTATTCATTGACCAGTCCCGTCAGGCAAAGCTGGCGTTCTTTTTCACGGCGAATCTTTAAACCTCGCAGGGGCACGCCGTTACTGTTCACGAAATCAGGGAGATGGTTACACATATTCACCCATTCCCCTTTCTGCGCCCACTTGTGGATGGACGTTTCTACTCGCATGCCTCGCGCTTTGCTGTAGTAGGTCCGTAAGCTATTGCATCCCATATTGAATGCCGCGCTTGTCATTGCACTGAAGGCATTATCGGGCATGTCTTTGCCCCGGAAGTGCTGATTAATACAGCGTTCAGCGATCAGGATATTCTTTTCCCAATCAGCGGCGATTTGCTGGTCTGTTTTTCGCACGCCAGGCGTTACCCCGTGTGTATTACCAATCCCGTCAGTCCATACACCCGCCGGGCACATGTATGGGTCACGTCGGCAACCTTCAGCGTTTCCGATAAGCTCAAGCCCCGCCTGGTTGGTTCGCACATTGCCATTACCCATCACGATGGTAATCATCACCGCGATAGCGCAAATTGCACCGCCTCCTGCGGCTGTTTTTCCCTTCATAAAGACCTCATAAGCGAATTTTTACGCTCCAGGACAAACACCCATTCACAGCCAATACCGACTGACTCGATCCCTTTAGAAGACACAGGATAATGCAAATCACTTGTTAGCTACGTTTCAAAGATATACATTATTGCTCTAATTAATTTATTTTATTAGGTAAGATAAGTGGCACAACGCGGTGTAAACAAAGTCATCCTGATTGGTACCCTGGGGCAAGACCCGGAGATCAGGTATATACCAAATGGCGGCGCGGTCGGAAGACTCAGCATCGCAACGAATGAATCATGGCGCGACAAGCAAACGGGCCAACAGAAAGAGCAAACAGAATGGCATAAAGTCGTTTTGTTCGGAAAACTTGCTGAAATTGCGAGTGAGTATTTACGAAAAGGTTCTCAGGTCTACATCGAAGGGAAACTTAAAACCCGTAAGTGGACAGATGACGCCGGTGTAGAACGTTACACGACGGAAATTATCGTCAGCCAGGGCGGCACCATGCAAATGATCGGCGCTCGCCGTGACGATTCACAGTCCTCAAATGGCTGGGGGCAATCAAACCAACCTCAAAACCACCAGCAATACAGTGGTGGCGGTAAACCTCAGAGCAACGCCAATAACGAACCTCCAATGGACTTTGACGACGATATTCCGTTTTAGAGTTTATGAGTAAAAAACGACTGAAAGAAAAGCGGTGGTCCAGACGCCGACAAAAGCACGAACTCGCTCAAAAACGCCAAAGTTGGCAATGGGGCGCGCTTTTCACGAAAAGGACACCCCGAGATATTGCTTTCGCTGGTGGGAAAACATTCCTAACCCACCTGAAGGCGCAATACATCAGTTTTTAAGCAGAGAAAAGACTATGACAGCACAAAATACTAAA
>MJGMH2__coassemble_703_pt1 | contig 11900 bp, 7 predicted proteins | sample MJGMH2__metabat2_low_PE_018 | metagenome-assembled genome bin MJGMH2
ATTCATGTCCTTGACTGCTTTGTTAATGTCGCACTGGAACCAGCTGATGGCGTTGTTGACTTTGGTAAAATAAATTCCCGAACAATTAAAAATACCAGCGTTAGTGAGACGTTTAGTGTAGTCATGACAAAAGATCCTGGTGCGGCCTGTACTGAGCAATTCAATATTTTAGGGAGCTTTTTCACTACGGATATTTTGAGTGATTATAGCCATCTGGATATGGGTAATGGACTGCTATTGAAGATATTTCATAAAGATGGAACAGCAACGGAATTTAACCGCTTCTCACAATTTGCTTCTTTTTCATCGTCTAGTGCACCTTCGGTCACCGCACCATTCAGGGCAGAACTTAGTGCGAATCCGGCAGAGACTGTTGTTGAGGGACCGTTTAGTAAAGACGTCATCCTCAAAATCACCTATAACTAGCATCTAATACAAACACAAAAACGGGCCAGACGGCCCGTAATATCAGTGTTCTAATTCAAGTTCTCTGGTTTGCATCATCTGTTGGCAATACCAGGCATAACGTGCGCAAAACCAGGTTCTATGTTCTTCATCCATGTTACCAGTAACGGCCAGAATATCGACCGGGCGACCTTCTGCGTGCATTCTGGCAAAACTACGCGCCAGGAAATCGAAATTATTTAAAGAATTAAGACTATGATCCATAAGCACATCCTCCGGTTATCGCATACCTATTAAGGCCATATGCTTTTTCTGATTTCAGTATTCCCCAATCAGTGTAGTGCCTTTAAACATAACGTGCGTAAATATATTGTCCCCGATCACACTTTTTAGTGAAAAATAAAAAACCATATTAAAAGACTTTCTCTTCCAGAACTTCTCTAACATGTGTTATTATTAACAAAGATAAATGTAAGCAAGGAAACTATCCCAAAGTAAATATTGCGTCACTAAATGGACATTGGAGTGACATATGATTTTATTCGCCGACTATAACACCCCTTATCTTTTCGCTATTTCCTTTGTACTGTTGATCGGCCTTTTAGAAATTTTTGCGCTTATCTGCGGTCACATGATCTCCGGTGCACTTGATGCACATCTTGACCATTATGATTCCATAACCACAGGTCATATTAGCCAGGCACTTCATTATCTCAATATCGGAAGATTGCCAGCTCTCGTCGTTCTTTGCTTACTGGCTGGTTTTTTTGGTCTTATTGGCATCCTGTTGCAGCATGCCTGCCTCATGGTCTGGCAATCACCACTTTCGAACCTGTTCGTGGTTCCTGTCAGTTTACTGTTTACGATTATTGCGGTGCATTATACCGGTAAAATAGTTGCGCCCTGGATTCCACGCGACCATAGTTCAGCTATTACAGAAGAAGAATATATTGGTAGCATGGCGTTAATTACCGGTCATCAGGCCACTTCAGGTAATCCCTGCGAAGGAAAACTCACCGATCAATTTGGCCAAATACATTATTTACTACTGGAGCCTGAAGAAGGAAAAATTTTCACTAAAGGAGACAAAGTGTTAATTATTTGCCGACTTTCTGCAACGCGATATTTGGCGGAAAACAATCCCTGGCCCCAAATATTGTAATTTATTAATCAAAAGGAAATTTAATAATGGATGATATTGTTAATTCTGTGCCCTCCTGGATGTTTACCGCGATTATTTCCGTATGCATTCTGTTTATTATTGGAATTATTTTCGCCAGGCTCTATCGTCGCGCTTCGGCAGAGCAAGCTTTTGTTCGTACTGGTTTAGGTGGGCAAAAAGTGGTAATGAGCGGTGGCGCAATCGTGATGCCGATCTTTCATGAAATAATCCCCATCAATATGAATACTCTGAAGCTGGAAGTCAGCCGCTCAACCATTGATAGCCTGATTACGAAAGATCGTATGCGCGTCGATGTAGTAGTCGCTTTCTTTGTGCGGGTAAAACCTTCAGTAGAAGGGATTGCCACCGCTGCCCAAACGTTGGGGCAACGCACGCTATCACCAGAAGATTTACGTATGTTGGTTGAAGATAAATTCGTCGATGCCCTCCGTGCAACAGCTGCACAAATGACCATGCATGAGTTACAGGATACCCGCGAGAACTTCGTGCAGGGAGTACAAAATACCGTAGCTGAAGATCTGTCGAAAAACGGTCTGGAACTGGAAAGCGTTTCACTTACCAACTTTAACCAGACGTCGAAAGAACATTTCAATCCTAACAACGCCTTTGACGCCGAAGGTTTAACCAAGCTGACGCAGGAGACGGAGCGCCGTCGTCGCGAACGTAACGAAGTTGAACAGGATGTAGAAGTTGCGGTGCGTGAGAAAAACCGTGATGCGCTTTCGCGGAAGCTGGAGATTGAACAACAAGAAGCGTTTATGACGCTTGAGCAGGAGCAGCAGGTTAAAACCCGTACCGCTGAGCAGAATGCGAAAATTGCGGCTTTTGAGGCCGAGCGTCGTCGGGAAGCAGAGCAGACGCGAATTCTGGCTGAACGACAGATTCAGGAAACAGAAATCGACCGCGAACAGGCCGTCCGCTCAAGAAAAGTTGAAGCTGAACGTGAAGTTCGCATTAAAGAGATCGAACAGCAGCAGGTCACCGAAATCGCCAACCAGACGAAATCGATCGCTATTGCCGCCAAATCGGAACAGCAGTCACAAGCGGAAGCGCGTGCCAACCTTGCACTTGCAGAAGCGGTAAGCGCCCAGCAAAACGTAGAAACAACTCGCCAGACCGCAGAAGCCGATCGTGCTAAACAAGTTGCCCTAATCGCTGCCGCGCAGGATGCAGAAACCAAAGCGGTTGAACTGACCGTGCGGGCGAAAGCAGAAAAAGAAGCCGCAGAGATGCAGGCGGCGGCGATCGTTGAGTTAGCCGAAGCTACACGTAAAAAGGGTCTGGCGGAAGCAGAAGCACAACGTGCGCTGAACGACGCTATCAACGTACTTTCTGACGAGCAAACTAGCCTTAAATTCAAACTGGCGCTATTACAGTCGTTACCTGCAGTAATAGAGAAATCCGTTGAGCCGATGAAGTCTATCGACGGCATCAAGATTATTCAGGTCGATGGATTAAACCGAGGTGGTGCTGCGGGGGATGCAAGCACAGGCAGCGTTAGTGGCGGAAACCTGGCAGAACAGGCATTGTCTGCCGCACTCTCTTACCGCACACAGGCACCACTGATTGACTCCTTGCTCAATGAAATCGGTGTTTCTGGCGGCTCGCTGGCGGCATTGACTTCACCCTTAACCTCAACAACTCCCGTCGTAGAAAACGTAGAATAAATTTTCAACTATGAACATCCCTGGCCCAAAAAGCCGGGGATTTTTTATATCTGCATTCCGCAAAAAAACTGCAAATGCTCAGGTCGTTGCAGCCTTTTGCGTGACCGCTCGGGGAAGGCAAAACTGCCTCTGGGAAAGCATTGCGCGGGGTCTGACGCTCATCAACAATCGGGAAGTCAGCAAAGGGCTGAAACGGGAAAGCCCCTCCCGAGGAAGGGGCCTTACAGAAGGAAAGGGTTATGATGAAGCTCGTCATCATACTGATTGTGTTGTTACTTGTAAGTTTCGCCACTTATTAACAGCCAATCAGAGGGGGGAGAAATCCTCCCTCACCCTTGTTCCTTTACTTTAGGTTGAAAAAAAATCAGCGTCAAGAAGGTTTCATTAACACATATCCCTGGCCCAAAAAGCCGGGGATTTTTTATATCTGCGTTCCGCTAAAAAGTGCAAATGATCAGGCTGTTGCAGCGTTTTGCGTGACCACTCGGGGAAGGCAAAACTGCCTCAGGGAAAGCGTTGCGCGGGGTCCGGCGCTCATCAACAATCGGGGAGTCAGCAAGGGGCTGAAACGGGAAAGCCCCTCCCGAAGAAGGGGCCTTACAGAAGGAAAGGGTTATGATGAAGTTCGTCATCATACTGGTTGTGTTGTTACTGTTAAGTTTCCCGACTTACTAACAACTCATCAGAGGGGGGAGAAATCCTCCCTTACCCTTGTTCCTTTACTCTAGGTTGAAAAAACAACAGCGTCAATAGGCCTGCCAGGTACGAAGCGAGATCTGTGAAACGCTTTCCGGTTAGCCTTTTTTATCCTGTTGGATCTTCTTGATGATGTTGGTCGTCGAGCAACCGTCTTCAAAGTTGAGCACCAGCACTTCGCCGCCGTTGGCCCAGACTTCTTTACTCCCGGCAATCTCTTCTGGTTTATAGTCGCCACCTTTCACCAGCAGGTCTGGCAGGATCCCGGCAATTAAGCGCTGCGGCGTGTCTTCTTCAAACGACACCACCCAGTCGACCGCTTCCAGTGCGCCCAGCACAATCATACGCTGTTCGAGCGGGTTAACGGGGCGGGAATCCCCTTTCAGCCGTTTGGTGGAGGCATCGCTGTTCACAGCGACAATCAGGCGGTCACCCAGTTTGCGGGCATTTGCCAGATAGGAGACGTGCCCGGCGTGCAGGATGTCGAAGACGCCGTTGGTCATCACCACTTTTTCACCGCGTTTACGCGCCGCCGCTACAGCAAGCTTCAGTTCCTCTTCGGTCATCACACCAAAGCCGGTATCTGCACGTCCACGTACTGCATTTTCCAGCTCGATCGGCGAAACCGTGGATGTCCCCAGTTTGCCGACCACCACGCCTGCCGCCGCATTGGCAAAGAAGCAGGCTTCTTCCAGCGAATTACCCGCAGCCAGCGTTGCCGCCAGGACGCCAATCACCGTGTCGCCCGCACCGGTAACGTCATATACTTCCTGCGCCTGAGTTGGCATATGCAGCGGTGCTTTACCCGGTTGCAGCAGCGACATACCCTGTTCGGAACGGGTCACTAACAGAGCCGAGAGTTCGTAATCGGCAATCAGTTTCATGCCGCGCTCAACAATCTCTTCTTCGGTCTTACATTTACCGACAACAGCTTCAAATTCCGAGAGATTCGGCGTTAACAGCGTAGCGCCGCGGTAGCGCTCAAAATCGGTACCTTTTGGATCAATCAGCACCGGAACACCCGCTTTACGCGCCAGTTGGATCATCTGCTGTACGCTTGCCAGCGCACCTTTGGCGTAGTCAGAAAGCACCAGCGCGCCAATCGAACTCAGTGCCTGATTAATCCGCTCGTGCAGCGGCTGCGGATCAACCCCTTCGAAACCTTCTTCGAAATCCAGACGGATCAGCTGTTGGTTGCGGGAAAGTACCCGTAATTTGGTGATGGTCGGATGCGTCGGTACAGAAACGAAGTCGCATTTGACGTTGACGTCGGCCAGAGATTTACTCAGCGCGCGCGCCGCATCGTCAATGCCCGTCAACCCGACCAGGCGTGCATTAGCACCGAGAGAAGCGATATTCATCGCCACGTTAGCCGCGCCGCCCGGACGTTCTTCGATGGTATTTACTTTAACCACGGGCACCGGCGCTTCCGGCGAGATACGGCTGGTGGGACCGTACCAGTAACGATCCAGCATCACATCACCAACCACCAACACTCCTGCACGTTCAAACTCTGGCAGCGTTACTTTCATTCCTGTCTCCTGAGAGATTCAAAATTTGCGCGCGATAATACCATACTTCATTCTTCCACCAGCCACTTCTGCCAGCTTGCCCGCACCAGTTCACGCTCTGCGGTGAAGCAATCCTCCGACACATGGCCCGGCAATTCCTGTAATGCCAGATGATGAAGTTCATCGCGCAGCGTCGTGTAAGCACGGGTCAGCGCCATCGCTTCCTGCTCTTCCATAATGTCGTTTTGCGCCAGTAGTTCCAGAATGCGCACGTTGTCTGACCAGCGCGTTAACTTCGGTTTTTCATGAGCGTAGCTCAACACCAGATATTGAGTAATAAATTCGATATCGGTAATTCCGCCTTCATCGGCTTTGATATCAAAGCGATCGCGATGTTTATTGCCGAGATGGGCACGCATTTTCTCGCGCATTTCCCGCACTTCTGTTTGCAGGGTTTTGCCTTCGCGCGGCAGCGTCATAATCTCCCGGCGTACTGCGTCAAAGTGCGCGGTGAGCTGCGGATCGCCGTACACTACACGCGCACGCACCAGCGCCTGATGTTCCCACGTCCAGGCCTCGTTTTTCTGATAATCGGCAAACGCTTCTGCGGATGTCACCAGCATTCCCGCCGCCCCGGACGGACGCAGTCGAGCATCCACTTCATACAAAATGCCGGAAGAGGTACGCGTACTGAACAGATGCATAATGCGTTGCGCCAGACGCAGATAAAACTGCCGCCCGTCGATTTCCCGCTCACCGTCAGTCATCGCATCCATTGGGCAATCATGGAGGAAGATAAGGTCAAGATCGGAACTGTAGCCTAACTCCCAGCCGCCCAGCTTGCCGTAGCCGACCACCGCAAAACCACGCCCTTCGCGATCGTTGAGGTGATTTGGCTTACCGTAGCGGGCAACCATTTGAACCCACGCCTGCTGAACAACGGCGTCAATCATGGCTTCCGCCAGCCAGGTTAAGTGATCGCTCACTTTCATTACCGGCAGCGTACCGGCGATATCCGCTGCCGCAATGCGTAACAGTTGCGCCTGTTTGAACTGACGCAGCGCCTCAAGCTGTTGTTCTTCGTCATCTTCCGGCACGCGCAGCAAATACTGGCGCAGTTCATCACGGTAGGCATCAGTCGCCGTCGGCTGGTAGAGAGTGTTTGGATCGAGCAGTTCGTCCAGCAATAATGGATAACGCGCTAGCTGGCTGGCAATCATCGGCGATGCAGCACACAGAGAAATCAAATGTTTAAGCGCCGCAGGAAATTCACTGAGCAATTCTAAATAGGTGGTGCGGGTAACAATCCCCACCAGCAAGGCGGTAATTCGCGACAGCGTGACAGCAGCGTCTTCACGCGCACAGACATCACTTAGCAGATGCGGCATCAGATGGTCGAGCACCTGACGCCCGCGCGGCCCGATGGTACGCTTATCCAGCTCTTTGCGAAAATCGGCAATCAGCGTCAGCACCTGTTTGCAATCATCTTCGCTAAGATGCGCCAGCACTGGCGTAGTGTCATCTTCCTGCAACACATCCTGCCACAGCTCACGCCACTGTTCCGACAGCGACTCTTCCTGAGTTTCGCTTTCGTCGTCGCCAATCAATTCATTAAACACCCGGCGCACATTGGTCATATGTACGGTCAGCGCCCCGGTCAGTTGCGGCCAGTCAGCAAAGTCCATCGCCCACGCCAGCCGCGCACGGTTAAGCTCATCAGAAGGAAGCGTCTGGGTTTGTTCGTCGTTAATGCTTTGCAGCAGGTTTTCCAGACGCCGCAGGAACAGATACGCCACTCGCAATTGTTCAGCATCGTTTTCAGAAAGCAGATGCAGCTCGGCAATAGCGCTGAGCGTTGGCAGTAAAGAGCGCGATTGCAGCGACGGTTCGCGCCCGCCGCGAATGAGCTGGAATACCTGGACAATAAATTCAATTTCACGAACGCCACCCGCGCCAAGTTTGATGTTGTCGGTCAAACCGCGCCGACGCACTTCACGGGCAATCATCCCTTTCATGTTGCGCAGCGACTGAATCACGCTGAAATCGATGTAACGACGGAAAACAAACGGGCGCAGCATCGCACGCAACTCGTTAGCATAGACGCCTTCGCTATCGCCCATAATCCGCGCCTTGACCATCGCGTAACGCTCCCAGTCGCGCCCCTGCTCCTGGTAATAATCTTCCAGCGCCGCAAAGCTCAGCACCAGCGGGCCACTTTCGCCAAACGGACGCAGCCGCATATCCACGCGATAGACGAAGCCATCCTGCGTTGGTTGATCCAGCACTTTAATCAGCCGCTGCCCCATGCGGGTAAAAAACTGCGCGTTATCCAGTTCCCGGCGTCCGCCCTGCGTACAACCATGTTCCGGCCAGGCAAAAATCAGATCGATATCTGAGGAGAAATTCAGTTCCCCTCCGCCCAGCTTACCCATGCCTAAAATCAGCAGCGGTTGCGCTTCGCCCTGCGCATTGCACGGCGTTCCCCACTCGCGGCAGCAAGCGTCATACAGCCAGTCACGCGCCGCAACAATCAGCGTCTCCGCCAGATGGCTGAGCTGCTGCAATATGCTCTCTTCAGTAACCAGTGCCAGCGTTTGCGCCCAGGCGATGCGCACCATAATACGCCGCCGGAATAGCCGCAGCTCGCGCATTAACCCGACTTCGTCACTCACATTACTGAGCGCCTCCTGCAACCAGGCAGCGTAATGCTGCCATTCGTCGGCCTGCGGCGGCTGGCTTTGCAGTTCCGTCAGCCACTCTGGATGCGCAATTATGCTGTCCTGCACAAAATCACTGAAAGTAAGTACTGACTTCGCCTGTGCGCTAAGTGATTCCTCGGCTAAAGGCTCTGGCAGCCGCTCAACAACGGTCTGCCAGTACTGCTGTAACGGTGAAGAGAGCGGCTTCATAAGCTATTATATCCTTGCCTGATTAACGTTTTCCGCTGTGCAACCAGAACGGTTCCTGATTGTTTGCCTCATTACGGAAATGTTCAATTTCAATGCGTTGCCCGGTCGCAATAGCGTGACGCAGCCCCTGCCAGTTCTCCAGCCAGGCTTGCGCGACGACAGGATCGTAGTAACCCGCCAGCAACAGTATTGAGTCAATATCACGCGTCAGGCGTGGCAACTGGTCACGGTAGCGATCGCCTAACGGCTGGCAGAAAACGCTTTTCAGTTCCGCGGCATGGCGGGAAAGATGGATATCGGCAAAGCGTTTGAAGGAATCGCTGATTTTGCCCTGCGCTTTGGCATCTAAAAACGGCTGCCAGGCTTTGCTTACCAGCCATTCGGTCAACGCCAGCTTCGCCATCGCCGTTTCGGTAGAGTAGACCGCCGTTACGGCAGACACCGCAGAAGCGATAGTCGCTTCGCATTGAGTCAGTAAATCACGTAAGTGAGTGCTCGCTTTACGCGGCACAATGCCACCGAACAGCATCAGCGTATGGCGAACAAGGCCAATGGCTGCCAGCACCTGCTCTTTCGCCGTATCGTTGCCACGTACCCACAGTTCTTCATGATACTGCCATTGCGCTAACGCCAGCTCGAGCGCCGCTTCCAGCCCCTGTTCCACATCAGCTTTTGCCGCAACATGCAAAATGGTGGTCGGTTTGATTTCACGCGCCGGATTGCCCTGCGCCAGATGATAGCCACGCGCCGCTTTGCTCAGGCTGCCCTGGCGTAATCCGGTTTGCGATACCAGTTGGTTCGCCAGTTTCAGCACCGCGCGCGTGTCGCCGCTAAGCAGTTCCAGTTCCAGCTCGCAGATAGGCTCAGCAAATTCCCCCGCTTTCACTTCCCCCTGGTCGAGAGCGATTTCAATTTGGCTACCATCGACCTCTACCAGCCACTTTTCGCGATAAAAATCGGTGCTGAACAGCGGTTGTACGCGGGAAGCGAGATCGGCAGGCAATTCGCCGTTCGGCCAGACTTCCGTCGGTAACTGCGCCAGGTCGAGCGTCGGTTCACTCAACGCCACGTTATATTCCGGGCGCTGGTGTAAGCCGCCTGTCACTCTTCCTGCAACTTTCATGGTCATCTCATAGCGACCGTTTTCGCCACGAATACGCAAGCCCATGTCGTGCCCACGCAGCCAGTTATCCGGCGTTTCGTAGTAAATATTCAACAACTGCACGGGGTCATGGTGCTCGCCGCCCAGCGTATTGAGATGGTCACGCAACGCCTCAACGGCACTGTGATTAACAATAAACTTTAATTCGATTTCCTGAGCCATGGCCTTTACTTATCGGTTATGTCACATAAGTGACGATGAACGGCGAACTTAATGCGATCTTTTTTGTCAGTAGATAGTATTTTGCGCCAAATTGCCATGCAACGGGCAATTTGACGGGCGTAAAAGTTTGAAGCAGTGGCAAGACCTGACACAGAGGATTCCGATTGATGTCGAATGCTTTGCGTAGCGACACTGATGCCACTACTATCGTTCCACTTTCCATGACAATAACGACAGCCTGATGCCAAAATTACGCCTGATCGGATTAACTTTACTCGCACTTAGCGCCACTGCCGTCTCACACGCTGAAGAAACGCGCTATGTTTCCGACGAACTGAATACCTGGGTCCGTAGCGGTCCGGGAGATCATTATCGCCTCGTGGGCACGGTTAATGCCGGCGAGGAAGTGACCTTATTACAAACTGACGCCAACACCAATTATGCCCAGGTGAAAGACAGCTCTGGCCGTACCGCCTGGATCCCGTTGAAACAACTTAGCACTGAGCCAAGCCTGCGCTCCCGTGTGCCAGATCTGGAAAATCAGGTCAAAACCCTGACCGATAAACTCACCAATATCGATAACACCTGGAATCAGCGCACCGCAGAAATGCAGCAAAAAGTGGCGCAGAGCGACAGCGTGATCAACGGGTTAAAAGAAGAAAATCAGAAACTGAAAAACGAGCTGATTGTCGCGCAGAAAAAGGTCGATGCCGCCAGCGTACAGCTGGATGACAAACAGCGCACCATCATCATGCAATGGTTTATGTATGGCGGCGGTGTGCTGGGGCTTGGCTTGCTGCTCGGTCTGGTACTGCCGCACCTGATCCCAAGCCGCAAACGCAAAGATCGCTGGATGAACTAAATCGCCTTCTTCGTTGCACTGTCTTATTATTAGGAATTGTGTATTTGACGAAGGGATGATGGCGTGAAGATTTATCTGGTCGGTGGTGCTGTTCGGGATGCATTGTTAGGGCTACCGGTCAAAGACAGAGATTGGGTGGTGGTCGGCAGTACGCCACAGGAGATGCTCGACGCGGGCTACCAGCAGGTAGGCCGCGATTTTCCTGTTTTTCTGCATCCGCAAACGCATGAAGAGTATGCGCTGGCACGTACTGAACGGAAATCCGGTTCCGGTTACACCGGTTTTACCTGCTATGCCGCACCGGATGTCACGCTGGAAGATGATCTTAAGCGTCGCGATCTGACCATTAATGCGCTGGCCCAGGACGATAACGGCGAGATTATCGACCCGTACAACGGTCTGGGCGATCTGCAAAATCGTCTGCTGCGCCATGTTTCCCCCGCTTTTGGCGAAGATCCGTTACGCGTACTGCGCGTGGCGCGTTTTGCTGCGCGTTATGCCCACCTCGGTTTTCGTATTGCCGATGAAACTCTGGCGCTGATGCGCGAGATGACCCATGCGGGTGAACTGGAACACCTGACGCCTGAACGGGTATGGAAAGAGACGGAAAGCGCCCTCACCACCCGCAATCCCCAAGTGTTCTTCCAGGTACTGCGCGATTGCGGCGCACTGCACGTTTTATTCCCGGAGATTGACGCCCTGTTCGGCGTTCCGGCCCCCGCCAAATGGCATCCGGAAATCGACACCGGGATTCATACCTTAATGACGCTCTCCATGGCGGCGATGCTAAGTCCGCAGGTCGATGTCCGTTTCGCGACGTTATGCCACGATCTCGGTAAAGGACTGACGCCACCAGAACTTTGGCCGCGTCATCATGGTCATGGCCCGGCGGGTGTTAAGTTAGTGGAACAACTCTGTCAGCGTCTGCGCGTGCCAAATGAAATTCGCGATTTAGCCAGACTGGTGGCTGAGTTTCACGATCTCATCCACACCTTCCCAATGCTGAACCCAAAAACCATCGTCAAATTGTTTGATTCCATCGACGCCTGGCGTAAACCGCAGCGTGTCGAGCAACTGGCGCTGACCAGCGAGGCTGACGTGCGCGGCAGAACCGGTTTTGAATCAGCGGACTACCCGCAAGGCCGCTGGTTGCGCGAAGCCTGGGAAGTGGCGCAGTCAGTGCCGACAAAAGCCGTCGTTGAAGCGGGATTTAAAGGTGTGGAGATTCGCGAGGAGCTGACCCGACGGCGGATTGCGGCGGTAGCCAGTTGGAAGGAACAACGTTGCCCAAAGCCTGATTAAGCACTTGAAAATAAACGTTAACACGAACCATCCCCTCGCCC
>MJGMH2__coassemble_732_pt1 | contig 9317 bp, 5 predicted proteins | sample MJGMH2__metabat2_low_PE_018 | metagenome-assembled genome bin MJGMH2
TCCATACGCTGCAACGCGGTGTCCAGTAAAAATTGCCGTACCTGCTGGCGTTGGGAAGCATTCATCATCTCCTGCCAGAGATAGGGCCGACACAATGCCTTCATTAAGGATTCTTCGAAGTGATCACCATAACCGCCAGCTAAAACGGTTTCATGCCATTGCGCCAGGCAGAGCGGAAACAGATAGCGAAACAACTCTATTTGCATCGGTTCGTTATAAACGAGATTGAGTACATAGTAAGCACTCAAATCCCATTCGCTGATCTGCTGCCACTCTTTAGCCGCCAGCGCCTTGAGTTCGGCATCTGCGTAATCAAATTCCGTTTCCCATACACAGAGCACTGGCGGCTCATCACCAAAAATATGGCGACAGTGTTCACGTAGCGTTTCCGGTTCCTTCTACCGCCGCTTCATCGGTTAACCGGCAAAAATCGGCAACATTAAATACAGCTTAATCACCAGCGCGTTAACGATATCAATAAAGAACGCACCGACCATCGGCACTACCAGGAACGCCATGTGCGACGGGCCAAAACGTTCAGTGATCGCCTGCATGTTGGCGATTGCCGTTGGCGTTGCACCGAGGCCAAAACCACAATGACCCGCAGCCAGCACTGCCGCATCGTAGTTTTTGCCCATCATGCGCCAGGTAACGAAGATGGCATACAACGCCATGAAGATGGTCTGTACCACCAGAATCGCCAGCATCGGCAGCGCCAGCGAAGCCAGCTCCCATAGTTTCAGCCCCATCAGCGCCATCGCCAGGAACAACGACAGGCTTACGTTACCAAGCACGGATACCGCACGCTCAAAGACGCGGTAAAAGCCCATCATTGACAGACCGTTGCTCAGAATCACGCCAACAAACAGTACACAGACGAAGGTCGGCAGTTCAAAAGCAGTGCCAGCCAAAAGTTGCGCAACAATTTTCCCCACCGTCAGGCAGATAGCAATCAGCGCGATAGTTTCAATCAGCACCAGCGAGGTGATCATGCGGCCCACATCCGGCTTTTCGAACGCCGTCGGGACTTCCTGGTCATCCGGAATACCGTTCGGCGTGGTGGAGTGTTTCACCAGATAGCGCGCTACCGGACCGCCAATCAAGCCGCCCAGCACCAGACCAAACGTCGCACAGGCCATCGCCACTTCCGTCGCATTGGTGAAGCCATAGCGTTCAATGAACAATTTACTCCACGCAGCGCCCGTACCGTGACCGCCGGAAAGCGTAATAGAACCGGCCAACAGCCCCATCAGCGGATCAAGCCCTAACAGGCTAGCCATACCAATGCCAATGGCATTTTGCATCACCAACAGACCAACAACCACAATCAAGAAGATGCCAACCACACGCCCACCGGCACGCAAACTGGCAATGTTGGCGTTCAGGCCAATGGTGGCGAAGAAAGCCAGCATTAACGGATCGCGCAGGGACATATCAAAGTTGACTTCCCAGCCCATGCTTTTTTTCAGTACCAGTAGCGCCAGCGCCACCAACAAACCACCCGCAACTGGTTCCGGTATGGTGTATTTCTTCAAAAAGGAGACGGAATGGACCAACTTACGCCCGAGCAGCAACGTCAGCGTTGCGGCAACAAGCGTTGCTAAAGTATCGAGATGAAACATAGTTACTCCTTTGTATCCGCATCACTCTTTCATACTCGTCATACTTCATCGCGCAGTGGCAACTTATGAACTATGACGGGTATCGAGTTATGCTTTCCTGGGTCAAATTCTCAGCTGTTAATGAACAAATGGCATGGATTTTAAGCAGAAAAATACCAAAAGTTATATAAAAAAGTGCATTTATCTCATTTAAATATTTAGATGAGGATGTGGCAAACGTTTGCTTTTCTCTTTCGGTCAGCTAAAATGCCCGCTTTGCTACCACGGGATTGTTTTCGATGTCTGTTTCCACCCTCGAGTCAGAAAATGCGCAACCGGTTGCGCAGACTCAAAACAGCGAACTGATTTACCGTCTTGAAGATCGTCCGCCGCTTCCTCAAACCCTGTTTGCCGCCTGTCAGCATTTGCTGGCGATGTTCGTTGCGGTGATCACGCCAGCGCTATTAATCTGCCAGGCGCTGGGTTTACCGGCACAAGACACGCAACACATTATTAGTATGTCGCTGTTTGCCTCCGGTGTGGCATCGATTATTCAAATTAAGGCCTGGGGTCCGGTTGGCTCCGGGCTGTTGTCTATTCAGGGCACCAGCTTCAACTTTGTTGCCCCGCTGATTATGGGCGGTACCGCGCTGAAAACCGGTGGTGCTGATGTTCCTACCATGATGGCGGCTTTGTTTGGCACGTTGATGCTGGCAAGTTGCACCGAGATGGTGATCTCCCGCGTTCTGCATCTGGCGCGCCGCATTATTACGCCGCTGGTTTCTGGCGTTGTGGTGATGATTATCGGCCTGTCGCTAATTCAGGTGGGGCTGACCTCCATTGGCGGCGGTTACGCAGCCATGAGCGATAACACCTTCGGCGCACCGAAAAATCTGCTGCTGGCAGGCGTGGTTTTAGCCTTAATTATCCTGCTTAACCGTCAACGTAACCCTTACTTACGCGTGGCCTCACTGGTGATTGCGATGGCGGCCGGATATGCGCTGGCGTGGTTTATGGGCATGTTGCCAGAAAGCAACGAACCGATGACGCAAGAACTGATTATGGTACCAACGCCGCTCTATTACGGTCTTGGCATTGAATGGAGTCTGCTGCTACCCCTGATGCTGGTCTTTATGATCACTTCACTGGAAACCATTGGCGATATCACGGCGACCTCTGACGTTTCCGAACAGCCAGTGTCCGGTCCGCTGTACATGAAACGCCTGAAAGGCGGCGTGCTAGCAAACGGCCTGAACTCGTTTGTTTCGGCGGTGTTTAACACCTTCCCGAACTCCTGCTTCGGGCAGAACAACGGAGTGATCCAGTTAACCGGTGTTGCCAGCCGCTATGTCGGTTTTGTCGTCGCGCTGATGTTGATCGTGCTGGGTCTGTTCCCGGCAGTGAGCGGTTTTGTACAACACATTCCTGAACCGGTTCTGGGCGGCGCAACGCTTGTAATGTTTGGCACCATCGCCGCCTCCGGTGTGCGTATCGTTTCTCGTGAGCCGCTGAACCGTCGGGCGATTCTGATTATCGCGCTGTCGCTGGCGGTCGGTTTGGGCGTGTCTCAGCAGCCGCTGATTTTGCAGTTTGCCCCTGAGTGGCTGAAAAACCTGCTCTCCTCCGGGATCGCCGCGGGCGGTATTACTGCCATCGTGCTGAATCTGATTTTCCCACCAGAAAAACAGTAATTCACTGGCGGCGGTAAGATAATTACCGCCGCAGTCTCACCTCTTTCACCATTCCCGCCTTGAGGATTGCGCGTAAATCGTGCATAACTCCCTTATGTGCATTTCACGGGATGGAAGACCATGAAATTTATTGGGAAGCTGCTTCTCTACATTCTCATCGCTCTGTTAGTGGTGATCGCTGGCCTCTATTTTCTTCTGCAAACCCGCTGGGGAGCAGAACATATCAGCGCATGGGTTTCCGAGAATAGCGACTATCATCTGGCCTTCGGGGCGATGGATCACCGTTTTTCCGCGCCATCTCATATCGTGCTGGAGAACGTCACGTTCGGCCGTGATGGCCAGCCCGCGACCCTGGTGGCAAAAAGTGTCGACATTGCGCTAAGCAGTCGGCAACTGACCGAACCACGCCATGTCGATACCATCCTGCTGGAAAACGGGACGCTGAATCTCACCGACCAGACCGCGCCGCTACCGTTCAAAGCCGATCGTCTGCAACTGCGTGATATGGCGTTTAATAGCCCGAATAGCGAATGGAAACTGAGCGCGCAGCGGGTAAATGGCGGCGTGGTTCCGTGGTCACCAGAAGCCGGTAAAGTGCTGGGTACGAAGGCGCAGATTCAGTTTAGTGCCGGATCGCTTTCGCTCAATGATGTTCCTGCCACCAATGTACTGATTGAAGGCAGTATTGATAACGATCGCGTTACGCTGACTAACCTGGGTGCCGACATCGCCCGCGGGACATTAACCGGAAACGCGCAGCGTAACGCTGACGGCAGCTGGCAAGTGGAAAACCTGCGCATGGCGGATATCCGTCTACAAAGCGAAAAATCGCTAACCGATTTCTTTGCGCCATTACGCTCTGTCCCGTCGTTGCAGATTGGTCGCCTGGAAGTCATTGACGCTCGTCTGCAAGGTCCGGACTGGGCGGTGACCGACCTCGATCTCAGCTTGCGCAACATGACCTTCAGTAAAGATGACTGGCAGACACAGGAAGGCAAACTGTCGATGAACGCCAGCGAGTTCATTTATGGTTCGCTGCATTTATTTGACCCGATTATAAACGCGGAATTTTCCCCGCAGGGCGTAGCGCTGCGCCAGTTCACCAGCCGCTGGGAAGGGGGCATGGTCAGAACGTCAGGGAACTGGCTGCGTGACGGGAAAACGTTGATCCTTGATGATGCGGCAATTGCCGGGCTGGAATATACCTTGCCGAAAAACTGGCAACAGTTGTGGATGGAAACGACACCCGGCTGGTTAAACAGCCTGCAACTGAAGAGATTTAGCGCCAGCCGCAATCTGATCATTGATATCGACCCTGACTTCCCGTGGCAGCTCACCGCGCTCGATGGTTACGGTGCCAACCTGACGCTGGTTACCGATCATAAATGGGGCGTCTGGAGTGGTTCGGCGAATCTGAATGCCGCCGCCGCGACATTCAATCGTGTTGATGTTCGTCGCCCATCGCTGGCGCTGACCGCCAACAGCAGCACGGTGAATATCAGCGAACTGAGTGCATTTACTGAAAAAGGCATTCTGGAAGCCACCGCCAGTGTTTCACAAACGCCACAACGTCAGACCCATATCAGCCTGAATGGACGCGGTGTGCCGGTGAATATTTTGCAACAGTGGGGATGGCCTGAATTACCGTTGACTGGCGACGGCAATATTCAGCTTACCGCCAGCGGCGATATTCAGGCCAATATCCCGCTGAAACCTACGGTTAGCGGGCAATTGCATGCCATGAACGCCACAAAGCAGCAAGTGACTCAAACCATGAATGCAGGCGTCGTTTCCAGTGGCGAAGTTACATCGACGGAGCCGGTGCAGTAAATATCAATCTCGCCGGATACGACACAAAACCATTCGTATCCGGCATTCTTCAATAGATTACAACGTAATTGTCAGCGCATTCCCTTGAGGAGTCACCACCAGTCCCTGCTCACTTTCAGCCTGCGAACCGCCTTGCAGACCATTTACTTTCACAATATTGCGCAAGCACAGTGTCCAGTTCTTCGCCTCGCCCGCACCAGTCACAGTAATCGTGTTGCCAGTACGCGCCGCTTTCAGGGTGAAAAGAACGGAACCGTCAGCAGCGGGCACTTCACAGATGGCTTCATGCCCGTCTTGTAGATTAAAGAGCTGGAATGCCGTGCCTTCGTGCCACGCGTAATCGGGACGTTGCTCGTTGTTGCCCAGCGCCAGTAGGGTGTTATCACGCACATAAACGGGCAGACTCAGGAAGCTGTGCTGCTGTTTATGCCAGCGACTACCATCGAGTTCATCGTTGTGCCACAGGTGTGTCCAGCGACCTTCCGGCAGGTAGAACTGCACATCGCCCGCTTCAGTGAACACCGGCGCAACCATCACGTTGTCGCCTAACATGTATTGACGGTCAAGGTAATCACAAGCCGGATCGTCCGGGAACTCCATCATCATGGCCCGCATCATCGGCGTACCCTGCGCATTCGCACGAGCAGCTTCACGATACAGATACGGCATCATGCGGCATTTCAGTTGCGTGAAGAAGCGCACCACATCACAGGACTCATCATCGTAGGCCCACGGCACACGATAAGATTTGCTGCCGTGTAAACGGCTATGGCTGGAGAGCAAACCAAACGCGCACCAGCGTTTGTAAACGTGCGCCGGAGCGGTATTTTCAAAGCCGCCGATATCGTGGCTCCAGAAGCCAAAACCTGAAAGGCCAATAGACAAACCACCGCGCAGGCTTTCCGCCATTGATTCGTAGTTAGCGTAACAGTCGCCACCCCAGTGTACCGGGAATTTCTGCGCACCAACGGAGGCCGAGCGAGCAAACAAGACGGCTTCTTCCTCACCAACGGTTTCCTTGAGCACGTTCCACACCAGTTCGTTGTAGATGTACGCATAATGGTTATGCATTTTCTGCGGATCGGAACCGTCAAACCATTGAACATCGGTTGGAATACGTTCGCCAAAGTCGGTCTTAAAGCAATCAACGCCCATCGCGACCAGACCTTTCAGTTTGTCGGCGTACCATTTGCAGGCATCCGGATTGGTAAAGTCATAAATCGCCAGACCTGGCTGCCATTTATCCCACTGCCATAACGAACCGTCCGGGCGTTTGAGTAAATAGCCTTTCTCTTGTAACTCTTTAAAGACAGGGGATTTTTGCCCGATATAGGGGTTAATCCAGACGCAGATTTTTAGCCCTTTCGCTTTCAGGCGGCGGATCATCCCTTCCGGGTCCGGGAAAGTCAGCGGGTCCCACTCAAAATCGCACCACTGGAAGGCTTTCATCCAGAAACAGTCAAAGTGGAAAACATGCAGTGGCAGATTGCGTTCCGCCATACCATCGATAAAGCTGTTTACCGTCGCTTCGTCGTAGTTGGTGGTAAATGAAGTGGTTAGCCACAGGCCGAAGGACCACGCGGGCGGCAGCGTCGGACGACCAGTAAAACGGGTATAACGATCAAGTACCGCTTTCGGCGTCGGGCCGTCGATAACAAAGTATTCGAGATATTCACTCTCAACGCTGAACTGCACTTTGGAGACTTTCTCCGATCCCACTTCAAAAGAGACGCATTGAGGATGATTGACCAGTACCCCATATCCACGGTTAGTCATATAGAACGGGATATTTTTATACGCCTGTTCAGTACTTGTGCCGCCGTCCCGGTTCCAGGTCTCTACCGTCTGGCCATTGCGCACCAGCGCAGTAAAGCGCTCTCCCAGACCGTAAACTGTTTCGCCAACGCCAAGATCCAGCCGCTCAAACATATAATTTCGTTGATTATTCGTGTCCTGCACGTAGCCATTATTTTTCACCTGACTACCGGTAATACGTTCGCCGTTACGCAGAAAATCCAGTGACCAGAACTCACCTTTGCTGACACGCGCACTTAAGTTGCCACTTTTAAACTCAGCGTAACGTTCTGTGTTTTCGATTGTGACCTTCACGTCCTGCAAAATATTGAGCGGATAATGAGGACCGTTATTCAGCGCCCCCTGAAAATGCTCAATCCGTACACCGACAATACCTTCCTGTGGGGAGAAAAAGCGCAGCGTAAATAAAGGCGTATCAAGCTGCCAGGTACGTTCACGCACATCACGGGGGGCAGCATAGACCACCATTTCATTACCCTGCTCTTCAACCTCGAACACCTGAAGCGGGTGAATCAAATTGAGGCCAGGTTGAATCAACCAGTTTCCATCGCTAATTTTCATTGCCGTTCCTTAGTTCTGCACTTTTTGAGAGGTGAATTGTTGCTGGCAACGGCGTTTGCCCTGAGCCAGCTGTTCCATAACGGTTTTCAGATTGTGCGTCGTGAGTGAGTAGTAGCGTTTAGCGATAATCGCGCTCAGCAAATAACAGATCGCCGGAACAATCGTGAATAGCGCGATAATGATGCTAATCGTGGCGCTGTTCTGCGCTTTTTCTGCCGCATCATATCCGCCATAAGCCAGCATCCAGCCGATAAGGGCACCACCGAAGGCCAACCCCAGTTTGAGCACAAACAGCGTGCCAGCAAAACTGATCCCGGTCAGGCGTTTACCATTGCACCACTCGCCGTAGTCGACGGTATCGGACATCATTACCCACTGGATAGGTGTCACCAGTTGATGCAACACACCAATCACGAAGATGAAGACAAACATAGTGATGCTGGCCTGCATAGGAACAAAGAACATCGCGAGGCTAATCACTGCCAGCAGGGCGTTCGTCCACCAGAAGATAGTGACTTTACATTTCCAGTCGGTCAGCGGTTTCGCCAGTGCGGAACCAATCAGGTTACCCACGCAATAAGTGGTAAGAAAAGCGACAAACACTTCCGGCGTACCCAAAATCCATGTGACGTAATACATCATCGCCCCGCCGCGTACGCACACCGCCAGAATATTGAAAATGGTCAGTAAACCGACAATCCGCCACTGATCGTTTTGCCAGATATCACGTAAATCTTCCCGCATAGACGTCGTTGTAGGTGGTGCTTCAACGCGTTCTTTAGTGGTAAAGAAACAAAATGCCAGCATCATGAATGCCACCACGGAAAGGACCGCGATACCGCCCTGGAAACCGAGTGGTTTATTATCACCACCAATTAAATTAACCAGCGGCATCATCAGCACAGTAGAGAGCATGCCTCCCGCAGTCGCCAGCACAAAACGCCAGGATTGCAGCGAGATACGCTGAGTCGGGTCATTGGTGATTACACCACCCAATGCGCAGTAAGGGATATTAACGATGGTATAAAGTAAGGTAAGTAGGGTGTAAGTAATTGCTGCATAAATCATTTTTCCGTTCATACTGAGATCTGGCGTGCTATAGGCCAGTACACAGACGATCCCAAATGGCAGTGCGCCAAACAGTACCCACGGACGAAATTTACCCCAGCGAGAGCGCGTTCGATCGGCCAACAACCCCATGCAAGGATCGGAAATCGCATCCAGTGCACGAGCGACCAAAAACATGGTTCCGACAAATCCGGCAGGAATGCCAAAAATATCGGTATAAAAGAACATCATATATAACATTACGTTATCGAAAATAATGTGGCTGGCGGCGTCTCCCATGCCATAACCAATTTTCTCTTTAACGGACAACACTTCACTCTTCATCTGCTTTTCCTTGATGCTATAGGGGTGCTGAGACCGATAACGCATTTTGTAAACCATCCCTGCGAGAGCGAATATTCCGATATCTGGTTATTAATTTATGATTCTTGTTTTATGTGATCGTGGTAGCGTTAATTCCGCTCATATATCATTGTAAAATATGGGTTTTATATGAACTATAATGTTTTCGTGATAATACGCTGCGTGTATTAGGCGGAAAAAACTGATCTGGGGGATGTAGAAACTCAAGGAAGTAGCTATAATGCGCCCCGCCTCCATGTAGCAATCGAGGCGCGGAAGATCGTCGTCTCCGGTGAGGCGGCTGGACTTCAAATCCAGTTGGGGCCGCCAGCGGTCCCGGGCAGGTTCGACTCCTGTGATCTTCCGCCAATTTGCCTCTTCATACGTTCTCCAACCCCTCGTAGTTCCC
>MJGMH2__coassemble_569_pt1 | contig 8062 bp, 7 predicted proteins | sample MJGMH2__metabat2_low_PE_018 | metagenome-assembled genome bin MJGMH2
GCCCTAAACACAACCCCCACTCACCACAACCTAAACTCATCCGCATCCCGCCATGCCGGAAACTTTTCTCTATATTCCCGCAATGCCATCATCGACAGCTCCGCATCAATGCGTGTTGCCTGATGCGCGTCGGCAGTAGCGATAATCTCGCCTTGTGGATTAATCACCCGGCTGTCACCGCGATAATGGCAGCCGTTGCCATCGCTGCCGACGCGATTGCATCCCGCCACATACGCCTGATTCTCAATCGCGCGGGCCGTCAGCAATGCCTGCCAGTGCAGAGAGCGCGGAGCAGGCCAGTTGGCGACGTATAGGGCGAGGTCATAATCGTTGAGATTGCGCGACCACACAGGAAAACGTAAGTCGTAGCACACCAGCGGCAAAATACGCCAGCCGCGCCATTCCACAATCACTCGCGCATTGCCCGCTTTATAATGTAGATGCTCATCTGCCATGCGGAACAGATGACGCTTATCATAAAAATGTACCGTGCCGCCCGGCTCAACCAGCAAAAAGCGGTTAACCGAACCAGACTCCGTTTGTAATGCAACACTGCCTGCAATCAGCGCATTGCACTGCTGCGCTTTGGCTGTCATCCAGTTCACTACGTCATCTTGTGCTAGCGACGAAGCTGCCGCTTCCATGGCAAAGCCGCTGGTAAACATCTCCGGTAGAACGATCACATCGCGCCCGGTAATACCTTCCAGTTGACGATCAAAATGACGCAGGTTGGCAGGACCATCCATCCACACCAGTGGTTGCTGCAAAAGCGTAATCTTCAAACCAGGCACGGTGTACAACTCCTTTATGCGAAGGGTTTTATAACTCTAACACCTTATCAGGCAGTTGCCTTAGCGCAGAATAAATTGATAACAAATGCTGATATTGGAAATATCTGATTTGCAAATTATCGTGTTATCGCCAGGCTTTAGGAGGTTAATAACATGGGCAGGATAAGCTCGGGAGGAATGATGTTTAAGGCAATAACGACAGTCGCCGCTCTGGTCATCGCCACCAGTGCAATGGCGCAGGATGATTTAACCATTAGCAGCCTTGCAAAGGGCGAAACCACCAAAGCTGCGTTTAATCAGATGGTGCAAGGGCATAAGCTGCCTGCCTGGGTGATGAAAGGCGGGACTTATACCCCTGCACAAACCGTAACGTTGGGAGATGAGACGTATCAGGTGATGAGCGCGTGCAAACCGCATGACTGTGGCTCGCAACGTATCGCTGTGATGTGGTCCGAGAAATCTAATCAGATGACGGGGCTGTTCTCGACTATTGATGAGAAAACGTCGCAAGAGAAACTCACCTGGTTGAATGTGAACGATGCGCTTTCGATTGATGGTAAAACGGTGCTGTTCGCGGCGTTGACCGGCAGCCTGGAAAACCATCCGGATGGCTTTAATTTTAAATAATTAGCGGATAAAGAAACGGAGCCTTTCGGCTCCGTTATTCAATTACGCGGCTTCAACTTTCCGCACTTTCTCCGGCAACTTTACCGGCTTCGTCGCCAGCTCTTCCGGATCAAAGTCATCAACGTTAATACTGCGCAGACGGCTTTCTTCAGCTTTCACCAGAATAGCGGCTTCATCTTTATCAATCAGCCCCTTCGCCAGCGCGTTATGCGCCAGTTCATCCAGACGGGTAAACGGCAGGTTTTTACCCAGCTCTTTACAGATCCGCTGATGAATTGGGTCGGCGGCAATCACATCCACCAACGCCTCTTCCAGCAAGCCAACCGGGTTATGCTCGCTCGGCGTCAGGTACTGACCGCGACCAATGCGGGAACGGGTGGCGTTCGGCACTTGTAAAATCTTCGCCACTTTATGATCCAGCTTGTCAGACGGTGCCAGATAATGACGTCCGGTCGGGAAGATCACCACATTCAGCAGCCCGGCAACCACGCGGTTCGGGAAGTTTTGCAGTAAATCGTCCATCGCCTGTTCTGCCTGATACAGCGCATCCTGTACGCCCCAGTGCACCAGCGGTAGATCGGCTTCATTACGGCCTTCGTCGTCATAACGCTTCAGAACGGCAGAGGCGAGGTAAAGCTGGCTTAAAATATCCCCCAGGCGGGCCGAGATACGCTCACGACGTTTCAGGCTGCCGCCCAGCACAGCCATCGAGACATCAGAAAGCAGGGCGAGGTTGGCGCTCAGGCGGTTCAGGTGTTGATAGTAGCGTTTAGTGGCATCGCCGGTTGGCGTGCTGCTGGTTAAACCGCGCGTCAGGCCCAGCCAGAAGCTGCGAACTTTGTTGCTACCGACGTGACCGATATGTTTAAACAGGAGTTTATCGAACGCGTTGACGTCATTGTTCTTCGCCGCTTCCATCTCTTCCAGCACGTACGGATGGCAACGAATCGCTCCTTGTCCGAAGATCATCATGCTGCGTGTCAGAATGTTAGCCCCTTCAACGGTGATGGCAATCGGCGCGCCCTGATAAGCACGCGCCAGGAAGTTGCTTTGCCCGAGCATAATGCCTTTGCCACCAGTGATATCCATCGCATCAATAATCGACTGCTGCCCGCGGTGGGTACAGTGATACTTAACGATAGCCGACAGCACGGCAGGTTTTTCACCGAGCATAATGCCGTAGGTAATCAGCGATGCCGCAGCATCCATCACATAGGCATTACCGGCAATACGCGCCAGCGGCTCTTCAATCCCTTCCATCTTACCAATAGAAATTTTGAACTGACGGCGAATGTGCGCATACGCACCCGTTGCCAGCGCTACCGATTTCACGCCGCCGGTTGAGTTGGAAGGCAGGGTGATGCCGCGGCCTACCGAGAGGCACTCCACCAGCATCCGCCAGCCTTGTCCGGCCATTTTCGGCCCGCCGATGATGTAATCGATCGGTACGAAGACATCTTTACCGCGCGTCGGTCCGTTCTGGAACGGTACGTTCAGCGGGAAGTGGCGACGACCAATTTCCACGCCCGGCGTGGTAGTCGGGATCAGCGCACAGGTAATACCTAAATCTTCTGCGCCACCCAGCAGTTTTTCCGGGTCGGAGAGTTTAAACGCCAGGCCAAGCACAGTCGCAATCGGTGCCAGCGTAATGTAACGCTTGTTCCAGGTCAGACGCATGCCCAGCACCTGCTGGCCCTGCCATTCGCCCATGCAGACAATCCCGGTGTCCGGAATCGCGCCCGCATCGGAACCCGCTTCGGGGCTTGTCAGTGCAAAGCAAGGGATCTCCTGACCACGCGCCAGACGCGGCAGATAGTGATTTTTCTGCTCGTCAGTGCCGTAATGTTGCAGCAGCTCGCCCGGGCCTAATGAGTTCGGCACGCCGACGGTAATTGCCAGGATCCCGCTCACGCCGGAGAGTTTTTGCAGCACGCGAGACTGGGCATAAGCCGAGAACTCCAGCCCGCCGTACTCTTTTTTGATAATCATCGCGAAGAAACGATGCTCTTTAAGGTACGCCCACAACTCCGGCGGCAGATCCGCCAGCTCATGAGTAATCTGGAAATCATTCGCCATCCGGCAGGCTTCTTCTACCGGGCCGTCGAGAAACGCTTGCTCTTCTGCGGTCAGGCGCGGCTGCGGATAGTTATGCAGCTTTTTCCAGTCCGGCTTGCCCTGGAACAAATCGCCTTCCCACCAGGTGGTGCCCGCATCAATCGCTTCTTTCTCAGTGCGCGACATCGGCGGCATCACCTTACGGAAACCGCGAAATACCGGTGCGGAAATCATCGACTTACGCATAGGTGCAAAGTTAAACGGCACGAGGATAATGGCCAGAGGCACCAGTACCCACGCCGACCACAGACCAGCAACGCCGAGGGCGGCTGTCCAGGCGAGCAAAATCAGACTGCTGATAAATAAGCTCACGCGGTGATAGAACAACGCGCCGAGCAGGACAACCGTAGCGAGAATACTCAAAATCATCATAACGAAAAGCCCCTTACTTGTAGGAGGTCTGACCACTTGTGATGATATGGTTGTAGTGGATGTAAAAACATTTAGCAATGTGTTTACAATATAATTACAACAAAGCTCACATAGTTGCTGTTTATATCCGCACTTCAGGTCAAAAAGTCCTGGTCATAGCACCTGCCCGTACTTCTCGCTTTTGGCGGTATCCGGTACACTGCATTTTGTCTATTACATTTATGCTGAAGGATATCCTCATGTACCAGGATCTTATTCGTAACGAACTGAACGAAGCGGCGGAAACGCTGGCTAACTTTTTAAAAGATGACGCCAATATTCACGCCATTCAGCGCGCGGCGGTCCTGTTAGCAGACAGCTTTAAAGCTGGTGGCAAAGTGCTTTCCTGCGGCAACGGCGGCTCCCATTGCGACGCCATGCACTTTGCCGAAGAGTTGACCGGTCGCTACCGTGAAAACCGTCCGGGCTACCCGGCGATTGCCATTTCTGACGTTAGTCATATTTCCTGCGTCGGTAACGATTTTGGTTTCAATGATATTTTCTCCCGTTACGTTGAAGCGGTAGGTCGCGAAGGCGATGTACTGCTGGGGATCTCCACTTCCGGTAACTCTGCAAACGTGATCAAAGCGATCGCGGCGGCGCGTGAGAAGGGGATGAAAGTGATCACCCTGACCGGTAAAGACGGCGGTAAAATGGCTGGCACAGCGGATATCGAAATTCGCGTACCGCACTTTGGTTATGCCGACCGCATTCAGGAGATTCACATTAAAGTGATCCATATCCTGATCCAGTTAATTGAAAAAGAGATGGTTAAGTAAGGTCTTTTCTCCCTCTCCCTTTCAGGCCGGATAAGGCGTTTACGCCGCATCCGGCATTTGTGCACTGATGCCTGATGCGATGCTGACGCGTCTTATCATGCCTACAAATCTGTACCCGAACCGTAGGCCGAATAATTCGTTTACGCCGGGGTGAGGGTAACAGCCGACCTTTGTACTTTTTAATCAATCTTCGCCGGGGGCCATGCGCTCCCGCTGTTGTGGAGGTTACCCATGTGCGAATTGCTCGGGATGAGCGCCAACGTCCCTACCGATATCTGCTTTAGTTTCACCGGACTTGTACAGCGTGGTGGTGGAACCGGGCCACATAAAGATGGCTGGGGCATTACCTTTTACGAAGGTAAAGGCTGTCGCACATTTAAAGATCCGCAACCCAGCTTTAATTCCCCCATCGCCAAACTTGTCCAGGACTACCCGATAAAATCCTGTTCGGTGGTGGCTCATATTCGCCAGGCGAATCGGGGCGAGGTGGCGCTGGAAAATACTCACCCGTTTACCCGCGAGTTATGGGGGCGTAACTGGACTTATGCCCATAACGGACAACTGACGGGATACAAATCACTGGAAACCGGCAACTTCCGCCCGGTCGGTGAAACCGACAGCGAAAAAGCCTTCTGCTGGCTCCTGCATAAATTAACGCAGCGTTACCCGCGCACACCGGGCAACATGGCGGCAGTGTTTAAATATATCGCCTCACTGGCGGATGAACTGCGGCAGAAGGGCGTTTTCAACATGCTGCTTTCTGACGGGCGCTATGTAATGGCGTATTGCTCGACTAATTTACACTGGATCACCCGCCGCGCGCCGTTTGGCGTGGCAACGTTGCTGGATCAGGATGTGGAAATCGACTTCAGCTCGCAGACCACACCGAATGATGTGGTCACGGTGATTGCGACACAGCCGCTGACGGGCAATGAAACCTGGCAAAAGATTATGCCAGGCGAATGGCGCTTATTTTGCCTCGGGGAGCGTGTAGTTTGATGCCAGCTGTGGCTGCACAACTTCGTGGCTTAACGGCTTGCTGACCACGTAACGACCATTGACCACAGAAACGGTCGGTGGCTTACGGGTTTGCTCAAAGTAGTCGTAACCTGGCTTCAGCTGCTCCCAGAAGTCCTTAAAGTTGGAATATTTATGGCGCTTCATATTGGCGTCGGTCATGCGGAACGGGTAAATACTCACTTGCACGCTCGGCTGACCAAACACCAGCGCACCAGTAACGAACTGGAAGATCTCATCAATACCCTGATTGGTCATCGCGTAGCAGCCGATGGAAACACAATCGCCGTGGATCATCAGGTATTTCCCTTCATAACCATGCGCACGGTCATAGGCATTGGGGAAACCGATATTAATCGCCTTGTAGTAACGGCTGTCTGGTTTTAACTGATTACGCTGGACGCTATAAAACCCTTCCGGGCTTTTGAAATCGCCCTGACGCTGTTTTGGCCCCAAGCCGCCGGAATATTTACAGATTTTATAGCTGTCGAGCAGTTGATATTGCTCGCCCATTTTGACGTAGAGATCGAGCGTACGTTCTTCCTTGAAAATCTGGATGTAGACAGGGGATCCCATCAACTGCTGCTTATACTCTTTGCTCACTGGCGTGGTCGAGCTACTGCTGCCCAGCAAACCGGCAAACGAAACGCACGGGATCAACAACATCGCAAGAATTAATGCGATTTTACGCATACTGCTTATTCCTTGATAAAACGGTTACACACGCCAGGACGGCAAAATGGATCCCAAATCGGAATAGTCTGGATTGGGAAGGCTCACATTATCACCAAAAGAGTTTTACGCAAGCCTGTCGGCGCAGGGTTTACAAATTTAGCACAGGGGCAGTTTTCAATAGCCCAAAGAGCGCACGCGTGAGTTCCAGTTCTCTCAAATCGTAAAAGTTTATCGGTAAGTTTGTAAATCAGGATCCAGTCCGGTTCGACATGAGCATCGCGATAACCTTTCCATGAACCTTGCAGCGGGTGGTCTTTATAAACAGCTGGAAGCGGTAAAGCATTATTGATAAGAAGCGTCATAAGATATTTCAATTTATTCATATCCTTATGACGCTTTTGTGCAAGTTTTACATCCTTTGAAAATTGTCCCGAGTATTCAATATCCCTTTGAATCATATTTAAATTCCTAATTTATCAAATAAATCATCGGCGTCTTTGGCCTTATGAACATCAACGCCAGCTTCGCTGTTTTTGATTGATTGAATGGTTAATTGATTAGGCTCGCGTAAATCAAACGGCAATGCCTTTTCACGCGCGACCTTTGTGAGGGTTATGCGAACCAGGTCAGAGATGGTCAGCCCCATCCCGGCCAGTACGTCCGCCGCCTGATTCTTCAGATCTTCATCGATTCGGGCGCGAACAAATGCGTTAGCAGCCATTGGGGTATCTCCTGTGCTGTATATTTATTCAGCTTGAATTGTAGCTCAAATGAGCAACAGCGACAATCCATGAGTAATTTAATAAACGGATGTTTTTACATAATTAACTGAAATATATTTATTAATTTTATAATAATGGTTTATTAAGTTTGTTCAGGTACGGGCCGGGATACACTGCAACATCAATGCATGACCAGCCATTATTGAGTATGTCCTTGCCGTCGATTCCCTCTTTTGTGTTGTCGGGATTACTGTTGCTTTGCTTGCCGTTTTCTTTACTCGCCAGCGCCACCACATCACATATCTCATTCAGCTACGCCGCCCGCCAGCGGATGCAAAACCGTGCGCGTTTATTAAAACAGTACCAAACCCATCTGAAAAAACAGGCCAGCTATATTGTGGAAGGCAATGCCGAAAGCAGAAAGGCGCTGCGCCAGCACAACCGGGAGCAGATAAAACAGCATCCAGAATGGTTTCCTGCGCCGCTCAAGGCAAGTGACAGACGCTGGCAGGCGCTGGCGGAGAACAACCATTTCTTAAGCAGCGACCATCTACACAACATCACCGAAGTGGCGATTCACCGCCTGGAGCAGCAGCTTGGCAAGCCTTACGTCTGGGGCGGCACGCGGCCCGATCAAGGCTTCGACTGTAGCGGGTTGGTTTTTTATGCCTACAACAAGATCCTCGAGGCGAAGCTCCCGCGTACGGCTAATGAGATGTATCACTACCATCGGGCAACGATTGTGGCGAACAACGACCTGCGCCGGGGAGATTTGCTGTTTTTCCATATCCACAGCCGCGAGATAGCCGATCATATGGGCGTGTATTTGGGCGATGGGCAATTTATCGAGTCGCCACGTACCGGCGAAACCATTCGGGTAAGTCGGTTAGCTGAGCCTTTCTGGCAGGATCATTTTTTAGGCGCG
>MJGMH2__coassemble_717_pt1 | contig 7241 bp, 4 predicted proteins | sample MJGMH2__metabat2_low_PE_018 | metagenome-assembled genome bin MJGMH2
GGCAAGTGTCTTCCTTACGCCATTGTCCCAATTGTCTTCCTGAATCTCAGCAGTGCGATGGTGAAAAACGCGCCGCCAATTGCCATCAGTGTCAGGAACTGCGGCCAGACGATTTCGAATCCTGCACCACGGTAGAGAATGGCCTGCGCGAGGCTAACAAAGTGTGTCGTCGGCATGGTCAGCATAATGTCCTGCACCATCTGCGGCATACTTTCGCGCGGCGTGGATCCACCGGAAAGCATTTGTAGCGGCAGCAGCACCAGAATCACCAGCAGCCCCAGTTGCGGCATCGAACGCGCTATCGTCCCCATGAAAATGCCGATTGACGTGGTGGCAAACAGACTCAGCGCCACGCCCAGCATAAACAGCGGGATCGAGCCTTCAATCGGTATGCCCAGCACGCCTTTCACCATCAGTACCAGCGATAATCCCGACACCACCAGCACCACCAGCCCCATCGACCAGACCTTCGCCATCATGATCTCAAACGGCGTTATCGGCATCACCAATAAGTGTTCCACCGTGCCGTGTTCACGCTCGCGGATCAGCGCCGATCCGGTCAATACAATCGCCAGCATGGTAATGTTGTTGATGATCGCCATCACCCCACCGAACCACGCGGGATCAAGGTTCGGGTTAAAGCGCATCCGGGTTTCCAGCGATACCAACGGTTCGCTGTTATCACGGTAGCGCGCGACAAAGCTGTTCACTTCACCGTTGATAATATTCTGGATATACCCATTGCCGGTAAATGCCTGGCTCATGCGCGTGGCATCGACGTTCACCTGAATATCTGGCTGGCGTCCGGCGAGGACATCACGCTGAAAATTAGGCGGAATATTTATCGCGAAGGTATAGCGTCCGGCGTCCAGCCCGGCATCCATCTCATCGGCGGTGATCATCTCCGGTGGCAAAAACCACGGGCGATAGAAGCTGTTAACGATCCTGTTCGATAACTGCGATTGATCCATATCGGCAATGGCGATCGGCGCGAGGTTCAACGATCCTGGCGTAACGGTCGCTGACGAATACACCGACACCGTAAACGAGAAGACAATCAGCGTCAGCATCGCTTTATCACCGAGCAAACTGCGCAACTCTTTGATACCCAGATTAAAAATATTGCGTAAATGGCGCATCATCCCTCCTGTTTTTTCAGCAGCAGGATGCTTAAGCCCATCACCAGCGGGATGGCTATCAGCAACGGGATAAAAAGTTGCCACAAATCAGTCAAATCCAGCGCCTTCGAGAACGTCCCGCGGGCAATAGTCAGAAAATGACTGGTCGGGTAAACCTCGCCGATCCAGCGTCCTGGACCTTCCAGCGAAGCTACCGGATCAATCATCCCGGAAAACTGTGTCGCCGGGATCAACGTGATAATCGCCGTACCGAAAATAGCGGCAATCTGGCTTTTCATAAAGGTGGAGATCAGCAGCCCCATTCCGGTGGCGATGATGATATACAGCAGCGCCGCCAGGGTGAGCGTCAGGAAACTGCCTTTATGCGGTACGCCAAACACAAACACCGACAGGCCGCAGAGCAGGAAAAAGTTCAGCATCCCCAGCGCGATGTATGGCAACTGTTTACCAAGCAAAAATTCGCTACGGGTGGTGGGGGTCACGTAAAGGTTGATAATCGACCCTAGCTCTTTTTCCCGCACCACGCTAAGGGCGCTTAGCATTGACGGGATCATCATCAGCAGAAGCGGGATCACCGCCGGAACAATCGCTGGCAGGCTTTTTACGTCCGGGTTATAGCGATAGCGCGTCTCAATGTTCATCAGCCCGCTTTGGCTGGAGGGTGTGGATTGTCGGCTCGCCACATCCTGTAGCCAGCTCTGGTGCATAGCCTGCACGTAACCTTTTACCGTTTCGGCACGACTGGGCATCGCACCGTCGATCCAGACACCGAGTTCCACAGGCGTACCACGCGCGATATCGCGCCCGAAATTGGGTGGAATCTCAATCGCCACCGTGATATCGCCCGCACGCATCCGGCGATCCAGCTCGTCATAACTGGTGAGCGGTGGTTGTTCGATAAAGTAACGGGAACCGGAGAGATTGAGCGTCCACGCCTGGCTACTGACGGTCTGGTCGCGGTCGAGCACCGCAAAGCGCAGGTTTTCCACATCCATACTGATGCCGTAACCCATTATCAGCATCAGGATCACCGTTCCCATCAGCGCCAGCGTCGAACGTACCGGATCGCGTCGCAGTTCCAGCGCTTCGCGGCGGCTGTAGCTAAACAGACGGCGCAGGCTGAATCCCTGACGTGGCGCGTGGGTAGTGTCATGTACCACGGGCGGCGCTTCGGCTTCGTTGCTCTGCCCTGCCGCTTCCTGCAAATAGGCGATAAATGCCTCTTCGAGACTGGCAGATCCGCGTTTCTCAACCAGTTCCTGCGGTGTACCGCTGGCGAGCACTTTTCCGGCGTGCATCAGGGAGATACGGTCGCAGCGTTCCGCTTCGTTCATAAAGTGGGTGGAGATAAAAATGGTCACTTTGTCCTGACGCGAGAGATCCACCATCAACTGCCAGAACATATCCCTCGCCACCGGATCGACACCAGAAGTAGGTTCATCGAGGATTAACATTTCCGGGCGATGAATCACCACCACCGCCAGCGAAAGCCGCTGGCGAATGCCGAGCGGTAATGACTCAGGCAATACATCTTCAACGTCGTTGAGCTTAAACCGCTCGCTCATTTCAGCCACTCGCGCGGGAATTTCCGCTTCCGGGATGTGAAACAAACGGGCATGTAACTCCAGGTTTTGCCGCACGGTGAGTTCGTTATAGAGCGAAAACGCCTGCGACATATAGCCCACCCGACGGCGAGTATCGATATCTTTTGGATCAACCGGTTGCCCGAACAGCCATGCCTCACCTTCGCTGGCGGGCAGCAGTCCGGTAAGCATTTTCATGGTGGTGGATTTACCGCAGCCGTTCGAACCGAGGAAACCAAAAATCTCCCCGCGTGGAATGCGGAAATTGACGTGATCAACGGCAACGAAGGAACCAAAACGCATGGTCAGATCGCGCGCTTCGATGGCAATCTCTGCGTTTTCAGGTTGATACGGTGGGATCACTACCGCCTGATGCGCCTGGCGTTGTGCTTGCGGTAACAGATTTATAAATGCTTCTTCCAGCGTGGCGCTTTGCGTTTGCTGCCGCAACTCTTCGGCGCTGCCAGTTGCCAGCACTTCTCCGGCATTCATCGCTACCAGCCAGTCGAAGCGTTCAGCCTCTTCCATGTAGGCGGTGGCGACCAGCACGCTCATATTGCTCTGCCGCTGGCGAATACTGTCGATCAGATCCCAGAACTGGGCGCGAGAGAGCGGGTCAACCCCCGTTGTTGGCTCATCAAGAATCAACAGTTCCGGGTCGTGGATTAACGCACAGCACAGCCCAAGTTTTTGCTTCATCCCGCCGGAGAGTTTCCCTGCCGGACGATCGCGAAACGGTGCTAACCCGGTGCTGGTCAGCAGCTCATTAATTCGCACTTCCCGCTCCGCTTTGTCGTGACCGAACAGGCGGGCGAAAAAATCGACGTTTTCATACACCGACAAGGTGTGGTAGAGGTTTTTACCCAGCCCCTGCGGCATCCAGGCGATGCGCGGGCAGACGTCACGGCGATGCTTCGGATCGCGCATATCGCCGCCCAGCACCATCACATTGCCCTGCTCAATGACACGAGCACCGGAAATCAATGACAATAAACTCGACTTCCCGACGCCATCCGGACCAATCAGCCCAACCATGCAGCGGGCCGGAATATCGAGAGTGATATTGTTCAGCGCAACGTTTTTTCCATAATGCTGGCTCACGCCCGCCAGTTGCGCGACAGGCGGGACGGGAACCAGTTCCAGATGCGTCATTGCGGCAACCTCACCACCAGGTCGTCAGGCCAAGGAAGTTCTTCATTCACCCGCACCCACGCTACGCCCGGCAAACCGGTTTTGACATATTCCAGATGCTGCTGGAGTAATTCCGGTGGGATACGCGCTTTGACACGGAACATCAGTTTCAGCCGTTCATCGCTGGTTTCGACGGTTTTTGGCGTGAACTGGGCGACGCTGGCGACAAAACTGATGGTCGCCGGAATACGCAGATCTGGCGCGGCATCGAGGATCAGCCGTGCTTCACCGCCCAGTTTCAGCGTGCCCGCCTGTTCGGTTGGCAGGAAAAAGGTCATATAGACGTCGCTGAGATCGACCATATTCAGTACCCGACCGCCTGCCGCCAGCACTTCCCCTGGCTCGGCAACCCGATACTGCACGCGTCCGTCACGCGGGGCTTTCAGTTCGCTGTCATCGATATCTGCGGCAATACGCCGTTCAGTGGCTTGCGCGGCTTCGACGCGAGTTTGCGCCTGAATGATATTGGTGCGTGCCGCTTCTATAGCGGCTTTAGAAGCCGAAACCTGGGCTTTTGCTGATTCCAGCGCAGCTCGGGCGCTCTCAGCGGCGGCGCGATCGTCATCCAGCTGTTGCGCAGAAATAGCCCCTCGTTGGGCGAGCGAGCGGGAACGCGTATGACGTTTAGCCACGGAGTCCAGTTCGGCCTGGCGTTGATTGACCAGCGACTGTGCGGCACGAGTTTCGCTTTGTCGTTGCTCCAGCAAAGCCTGCGCGGCGGCAACGGCGCTTTGTGCTTCTTTGATTTGCGCGATGGCTTCCAGTCGCTGTTCCTGCAACACGCGAGTATCCATCTTCGCCAGCACTTCACCTTCGCGAACAAACTGGCCTTCTTTCACCAGAATGGTGTCGATACGCCCGGCAATTTTGCTGGCGATATCCACTTCCGTCGCTTCAATGCGCCCATTGCTGACGGCAAAGCCTTCCGGCACACCTGCCGGGCGCAACAGCCACCACGCCACGATAGCAGCCACCGCCAGTAACCCGACAACCCACCACGCCAGATGGCGCTTACTCTTATCCATAATCGACCCGCCATAATCCCTGTAAGCAAACGACGCGTGTTACAACTGCCGCCGAACGACGTTCAGCGGATTCTTCCATCCGGGATAAGAAGGAAACGGCAAATACGACCAGCGCGCAGAGCATTGAGCGCCAACGTGGAAGGCTTAGTGAAAACGGGTAGTAATGTTGTCATCATCAGCATTCCTGGCCGTAAATGAAACACGCATACTCATAAGTGTGATCTATAAAACTGGCTGACAAAACGGTATCCATCCTGTTGGATAGCGTTTCACGCCTGTTCAGTTGCAGGAACAGAGCATTCCTTATTACGTTTTATCAACAGTCTCAACCAGATAGTAACATTAATATTCATGTTGTCTATGGTTCAGAGCTGTAACATTGTGCGCCTTCTAATCAAAGGCATAAGTCCATTTTTGTTTTTTTCATGCTGGTAAGACTTCCAGGGAGTGGTTATCTCAGGCCCTGCACCAGGGTTAATTTGGCAATTATGCATGCTGAACATTCTTCCAGCATGTTTACTGTCACGGGCGTTAAGACCTAAAACTGTCCCCGTTTCACCTATGCGTTCTCTCCCACCATTTCCGTTATGTGCAACAACTTGATTTATACCTAACATTTGTGAGCATGCTAATAGTGCTTCAAGTTTAGGCCTGTAATCTGTCGAAACAGAAAAATAACGATTAAAGGATCGACAAGAGATAGCCCGGCTAGTTTTAAACTTTTTACCATTAATTATAGTATGATGCTTTTTATTAATAATTGCCGCTAATTCGACCGGATCGAGAGCATTGGTCATTTCATCAATAGAGACTGTTATCGGTCCTATAATGTAACGTTTTCGCTGATCATCAAAAGTTATCCCATGATGATTTGCCATTATTTTGTATTTGGGGTCATAGAAACATACAGGATAATCTTTTATCCCAGCGTAGGTATCCTCATCAAGTGGTTTCATACGCGTGAAGTTCTGCATATAGTTACCATTGCAATTCGTTTCATGATTACCAGCTAATACATGAACATTTTTATTAATACTCATTATGCGTTTTAACAAATCGATGATAAATTGATCGCCACAGATATTACTAAATCGATCGCCGGTTTGGTCACCCAGAAACGTACATGGCGTCACTGCGCCCTGATTAATAACTAAATAAGGCTGAAGACTTTCTAAAACTATATCTCTTCTGTTCAGAATACTGATTATTGTATTAACATTAGTGTCAAGTTGCTCATTAAAGTTCTCCCTTAGCAATACGTTGAGAACTTCATCTTCTATATTAAGCAACTGGCTAAGGAAATTTTCTCCTTCAGCCATAATTCCCAAATGTCCCGTTGCGAAAAGCGCGTACAAAACTGCACCGACTGAGCCATCGGTATCACCAAAATAGGTTGGTCTGGTACTTGTGGGATCAACGGGTGAACAATTGGAGAAATAGATTCTGTCAGCGAACTGGGGTTTTATAATTGTTTCGAATTTAATATCAGATACATTATATTGCGATATTTTCCAGTTCCAGATGGGTTTGTACGACTCAGTAATTGCAACATCATTAGCATCATCATTTACTGTCATATTATTAAGTAAATAAACAATGCTGCACCAATTAATATCGGTATCATCAAGAGGGCAACCGTAATTTTTACTATTAATTGTCACAATAAACTGATAACAGTTATTCCTACGTAGAATATGAGCACGCATGCCCGATAGCATACTATATTTTTCTGAATGATTCGTTTGTATGGTAAATGATATTTTGTCATCTTGAATAGATTGTTGGAAACGTTCTATTTGCCAATCATCAATTTTTTCCACAACTTCACCGAGCATTGTCCTGGCAATACTTGATATATCATCACCTATACCATTTGCAATATACCCAAACAGTTCTTTAGTGAAGTTGGTAACATGCTCTTGCACCATATCATTTGTTGCGATTGTCGTTGTACTGTCGTTAGTGCCTGCCACAGTTCCAATTTTCATCTTTTACCTCATATAATTCACCGCGAGGAATGCATAGTTAACATTTAATCTTATGACATACACCTCATGTTCGATGGAAAAATAATTATATTTTGCACAAATCATTCAGCCTTAAATCATAATATGAAATTTCTTATCTCATAGCAGAGAAAGTCCCTAAAGATTGTAGAGGCGTCATCAGAACATGCCTCTACAATCGATTAAAAAAACCTATGAAATACTGGCAGGATTAAAAAGACATACCACCGTATTCATGGAGTTTTAATGAGATTGAAAACAACTAAGCCCTGGGACACCTTTTTTAACACCTTTTTT
>MJGMH2__coassemble_497_pt1 | contig 7050 bp, 8 predicted proteins | sample MJGMH2__metabat2_low_PE_018 | metagenome-assembled genome bin MJGMH2
ACAGCCTGAGCCAGCGTCGTGGCTATAACAACCGTTCCGAAGCTATCCGCGATATTCTGCGTAGCGCCCTGGCGCAAGAGGCCACCCAGCAGCACGGCACACAAGGTTTCGCGGTGCTGTCGTATGTGTATGAACACGAAAAACGCGACTTAGCCAGCCGTATTGTCTCCACCCAGCATCATCACCACGATCTCTCGGTTGCCACGCTGCATGTGCACATTAATCACGACGACTGTCTGGAAATTGCCGTGCTGAAAGGTGACATGGGCGACGTGCAGCATTTTGCCGATGACGTTATCGCCCAGCGCGGCGTGCGGCACGGGCATTTGCAGTGCCTGCCGAAGGAAGATTAACACCTCCCAACGCGCCGTTATTTCCTGACGGCGCAGTAGACTTCTGCCAAATATCGACTCACGTCACATTTTTTTGATCACGATTTGGTCCCCTAAAATGTGAGACGCTTCGATCCTCTTTTTCGCCTGTTCACCTACTATACGCTTGAAGTTGTCCATGATTGTCCATAGACAACTGTAAATGTTCAGGTGCGCGCCATGAAATCATTGAGTAAGTCGTCACAAATACCGCTCTATCAACAAGTGGTGGAGTGGATAAGAGAAAATATTTATACCGGGGATCTGGTGGAAGACGATCGCATTCCTTCGGAATACCAGATTATGGATATGCTGGAAGTGAGTCGGGGAACCGTTAAAAAAGCGGTCGCCCAACTGGTAAAACAAGGCGTGTTGATTCAGGTCCAGGGGAAGGGAACATTTGTCAAAAAAGAGAACGTGGCATATCCGTTAGGTGAAGGATTATTGTCATTCGCGGAATCGCTGGAAAGCCAGAAAATACACTTTACCACTGAAGTTATTACGTCACGGATTGAACCGGCTAATCGTTATGTGGCAGAGAAATTAAGAATAACGCCCGGTCAGGATATTCTTTACCTTGAGCGTTTACGTTCAATTGGTGATGAAAAAGCGATGCTGATAGAGAACCGTATCAATATTGAGCTATGCCCCGGCATCGTGGAAATCGATTTTAATCAACACAATTTATTTCCAACAATAGAAAGTTTGTCGAAAAGAAAAATTCGTTACTCGGAAAGTCGCTATGCCGCGCGATTAATTGGTAATGAACGCGGTCATTTTTTAGATATCTGTGAAGATGCACCCGTTTTGCATCTGGAGCAATTAGTCTTTTTCTCCCGAGAGTTACCCGTTGAGTTTGGCAACGTCTGGTTAAAAGGAAATAAATATTATCTGGGCACCGTGCTGCAACGGCGGGAATTGAGTTAAATACACTTTTTTATGAGGAATAAAATGCAAGGCATACAGTTTCAGGAAAATTATATTCAACGACTTCCGGCAGGGTTAAGCGTTGAACAGATCATCCGTCAGTTAGCGCAACCGTTGGTTGCTGCTGAGCTGGTGGTCCCTGATTTTGCCGATCACGTACTGAAACGTGAGGCGACGTACCCAACGGGGCTGCCTACCGAACCACCGTGCGTCGCCATTCCGCACACGGACCATAAATATGTCAGGCACAATGCAATTGCCGTCGGCATCCTTCCGGAACCGGTAGAGTTTGCCGATATGGGCGGCGATCCTGACCCCGTACCTGTCAGGGTGATTTTTTTGCTCGCCTTAAGTGAAAGTAATAAACAATTAAATGCCCTGGGCTGGATTATGGAGATGATTCAGGATACGCCCTTTATGCGCGCCCTGCTTACGATGGAAACAACAGAAATACACACAGTAATCTTAAACAAAATGAAAGAACGAGGTGAAATATGAGTCAAACCATTTTATTTGTCTGCGCCACGGGTATTGCCACATCCACGGCGGTAACAGAAAAAGTCATGGAATATTGTAAAGAGCACGGTCTTAACGTCAATTATTCCCAAACCAACGTTGCCTCTTTACCTGGAAATACTGACGGCGTAGCACTGGTAGTCTCAACGACTAAAGTGCCTTATGAACTCGACGTCCCGGTGGTTAACGGCTTGCCGATTATTACCGGTATTGGCGAAGAGAAAGTACTGGCGCAAATTGTTTCGATCCTTAAAAAGTAATTAATAATAATTAATTTCAACCCACTCCATCAGGCGCTAACGCGAGGTGCGCTCTCGCCTGAAAAAGAGGTTTATTATGAACGATATCGCGCATACCCTCTATAATATTGTGCAATATATATTGGGATTTGGTCCCACGGTAATGTTGCCGTTGGTGTTATTTATTCTTGCTCTCTTTTTTAAAGTAAAACCCGCTAAAGCCTTACGTTCGTAATTAACGGTCGGCATTGGTTTTGTCGGTATTTATGCCATTTTCGATATTCTTACCAGCAATGTCGGGCCAGCGGCCCAGGCGATGGTTGAACGCACCGGAATTAATTTACCGGTGGTGGATTTAGGCTGGCCGCCGCTTTCCGCTATTACATGGGGTTCGCCAATTGCCCCGTTTGTTATTCCCCTGACTATTCTGATTAACGTGGCGATGCTGGCGTTAAATAAAACCCGCACCGTTGACGTAGATATGTGGAACTACTGGCATTTTGCCCTTGCCGGTACGCTGGTTTATTACAGCACCGGCAGCCTGTTCTTTGGTTTGCTGGCAGCGGCGATTGCTGCGGTGGTAGTACTTAAACTCGCCGACTGGTCTGCGCCACTGGTACAAAAATACTTTGGCCTGGAAGGGATCTCTTTGCCGACGCTCTCTTCGGTGGTGTTCTTTCCGGTCGGTCTGTTGGTCGACAAAATCATCGACCATATCCCCGGCCTCAATCGTATTCATATCGATCCGGAAACCGTACAGAAAAAGTTTGGCATATTCGGCGAACCGATGATGGTTGGTACTATTCTGGGCATTCTGCTCGGCGTAATTGCCGGATACGATTTCAAAAAAGTCTTGCTGCTTGGCATCAGCATTGGCGGTGTGATGTTCATCCTGCCACGCATGGTTCGCATTCTGATGGAAGGTTTATTACCGCTGTCTGAAGCCATTAAAAAGTATCTCAATGCCAAATACCCTGACCGTGACGATCTCTATATCGGCCTGGATATCGCCGTTGCCGTAGGTAACCCAGCGATTATCTCCACCGCCCTGCTGCTGACGCCAATCTCGGTCTTTATCGCGTTTGTCCTTCCGGGTAATGAAGTCCTGCCGCTTGGCGACCTTGCCAACCTGGCGGTAATGGCGTCGATGATTGCTTTAGCCAGCCGTGGCAACATTTTCCGCACCGTTCTGGCGGCGATTCCGGTGATTATTGCCGATCTGTGGATTGCGACTAAAATCGCGCCGTTTATTACCGGAATGGCGAAAGACGTTAATTTCAAATTTGCCGAAGGCTCCAGCGGCCAGGTCTCCAGTTTCCTTGATGGCGGTAACCCGTTCCGCTTCTGGCTGCTGGAAATCTTCAACGGCAATCTCATCGCCATTGGTCTGGTGCCGGTTATCGCCCTGGTACTGTATGGTATTTTCCGAATGACGCGGAGCACGGTTTATGCCTGATAACAGCGCAGCTATCGTTATCGATATTGGCACCACCAATTGCAAAGTCACCTGCTTTTCCTGCCTGGACGCAACGACGTTGGGCGCGCATAAATTCGTGACGGCAAAACAGATCTCCCCACAGGGCAATGTCGATTTCGATATCGACGCCCTCTGGCAGGAGGTCCGCCAGGCGATAGCGCAACTGAACGCCGCTTCGCCGCTGCCAGTCAGGCGGATAAGCATTGCCAGTTTTGGCGAGTCAGGCGTGTTCCTTGACGAGCATGGCGAGATCCTGACGCCAATGCTGGCATGGTATGACCGTCGCGGTGAAGAGTATCTGGCTACACTTAGCGAGGCAGACAGTGCGGCACTTTATGACATTTGCGGGTTACCGCTGCACAGCAATTACTCTGCCTTCAAAATGCGTTGGTTGCTGGAACATTACCCACTGCGTAATCGCCGCGGCCTGCGTTGGCTACATGCGCCGGAAGTACTGCTCTGGCGGCTGACCGGCGAACAGCGCACGGATATCACCTTAGCCAGCCGCACGCTGTGTCTTGACGTGCGCAAAGGCGAATGGTCAGCGAAAGCGGCGGCGTTGTTACACGTTCCCTGTTCAGCATTTGCGCCATTGGTGCAGCCAGGCGAACACGCCGGATGGGTCAGCGAGTCGCTCTGCAAAACGCTTGGGTTCTCGCAACCGGTCAGCGTGACGCTGGCCGGACATGACCATATGGTGGGTGCGCGAGCGTTGCAGATGATGCCGGGCGATATCCTTAACTCGACGGGGACCACAGAAGGCATTCTGCAACTGGATACACAACCGACGCTGGATGAACAGGCCAAACGTGACAAGCTGGCAAACGGCTGTTATTCGCTTGCAAACCAGTTCACCCTGTTTGCGTCGCTGCCCGTGGGCGGTTTCGCTCTGGAGTGGCTGCGTAACACGTTCCGGCTAACCGATGAGGAGATCGCCGCATCACTTACTCGCGGACATGCGGATTACCTGGCGGGGAACTGGTCGCTCGATGACATTCCCCTCTTTATTCCACATCTTCGCGGTTCGGGTTCGCCCTATAAAAATCGCCATACTCGTGGATTATTTTATGGGCTTGGCGATACGTTAAATATCGACATGTTAATTGCCAGCGTCTCACTGGGATTAACCATGGAATTTGCCAACTGCTTCGCCTGTTTTAATGTGCCTGGCACCAGCGCGTTAAAAGTGATAGGTCCGGCAACCCAAAATCCCCTTTGGCTGCAATTAAAAGCGGATATTTTACAGCGTCCGGTTGAAGCAATTGCATTTAACGAGGCGGTTTCTGTCGGAGCATTATTAACTGCCGCACCGGATATTCCACCGCCGCAAGTTACCATAGCCCAACGTTTGTTACCGAATCGGGCGAGATACCATCAATTACAGCGTTATCAGCACAAATGGAAAAGCTGGTATCAGTTGAAATTACAACAAGAAGGCGTGATGCCATTACATCATCGGGAGGAACACTATGTTGAATAAAACCGTGGAGGTCAGAAACAGTACTGGCCTGCATGCACGTCCGGCGGCCTGTCTGGCGAAAGCCGCCAAAAAATATAGCTGTAAAGTGACGCTGCACGATGAGGGTAATGATATTAATGCCACCAGCATGATGAATATTATGCGCGCCGGAATAAAAGGCGGAAAAACGGTGGAAATACGCTGCGACGGTGATGATGAAAACGAGGCCATACAGACTCTCACCGACTTATTTCGCGACCGCTTCGGTGAAGCTGAATAATTAACTGATATTAAAAGATGAGGTTTTCAATATGCCATTAGTTAATGGACGGATACTGCTCGACCGCATTCAGGAAAAACGGGTATTAGCGGGCGCATTTAATACCACCAATCTGGAGACGACAATTTCAATTTTAAACGCTATTGAGCGTTCGGGATTACCCAACTTCATTCAGATTGCGCCAACCAATGCACAACTCTCGGGATACGATTACATTTATGAAATCGTGAAACGTCACGCCGATAAAATGGATGTTCCGGTCAGTCTTCATCTGGATCACGGGAAAACTCAGGAGGATGTGAAACAGGCGGTGCGCGCGGGCTTTACCTCGGTCATGATTGACGGTGCCGCATTCTCTTTTGAAGAGAATATCGCTTTCACCCAGGAAGCTGTCGATTTCTGTAAATCCTATGGTGTACCGGTTGAAGCGGAGCTGGGGGCGATTCTCGGCAAAGAAGATGATCATGTCAGCGAAGCCGATTGCAAAACGGAACCGGAAAAGGTGAAGACCTTTGTCGAGCGTACCGGTTGCGACATGCTGGCAGTTTCTATTGGCAACGTTCATGGCCTGGACGATATACCGCGTATCGATATCCCCCTGCTGAAGCGCATTGCCGAAGTCTGTCCGGTGCCGTTGGTTATTCACGGCGGCTCCGGTATCGCCCCGGAGATATTACGCAGCTTTGTTAATTATCGCGTCGCTAAAGTAAATATCGCCAGCGATCTGCGCAAAGCGTTTATCACCGCCGTCGGCAAAGCGTATGTGAATAATCACAACGAGGCGAATCTGGCACGAGTGATGGCATCAGCAAAAAACGCCGTAGAGGAAGATGTGTATAGCAAAATTCTGATGATGAATGAGGGACATCGGTTGGTTAGAAAGGCATCTTAAGAGCCACAAAAATATAGCGGCGCAACAGAAATTGTTGGGCCGCTATAAGTTATAAATGATTCAAACGCTCATTCAGTGTTTCAATAATATAGGTATTAACAGAGACTTGTTGCTGCGCAGCCGCATTATTAAGGCGTTCACTCAGCGATTCTGGATAGCGTAACGTAAAGGTCTTAATCTTTTCTGTACGCGCATACGGCTCAATACCCGCAGCTTTACAATCCTCAAGATACTCTAGCAGGGAAAGTTCCCCTTCTTTTTGCAGCCCCTGAATGCTGTCAGAGACAAAATCACAATAACCTGACAAGCCCAGGAATTTGCCACGAAATGCATTCAGTTCTGGCACGTAAGTGATAACAGCAGGTTGCCCGGCAATCTCCATAGAGTTTGGCGTCTTCAGTTTGATCATGGTTTTACCCCTATACTTAGTAACCAGTCACGCACGCTTTCTACAGCGCCTTTATCGGTATCTGGCGACGGATGAGGCCGATGGAAACACGCAACGCTCATATTTAGTATGAACTTACAACGCGAACCTCTTCCTTCCTTAATTTCTCCGCCTAATGCTTTAACCAGTGACTCTATATCAGACCACTTGATCCCTTGAGGAACAGGAGTTTTAAATATTTGATCCAATGTATTTTTTTGTTTCTTCCGTAAAGCCTGTACCTGGGTTCTCATGGCATGTCCTTATGACTTCACTTTATGACATCAATAGTATGACATCACAATATGAAGTCAAGTTTCCCTTCCTTACGCCATTGTCCCAATTGTCTTCCTGAATCTCAGCAGTGCGATGGTGAAAAACGCGCCGCCAATTGCCATCAGTGTCAGGAACTGCGGCCAGACGATTTCGAATCCTGCACCACGGTAGAGAATGGCCTGCGCG
>MJGMH2__coassemble_576_pt1 | contig 4970 bp, 5 predicted proteins | sample MJGMH2__metabat2_low_PE_018 | metagenome-assembled genome bin MJGMH2
TATTGATATTGATAGAAATAATGAAGTAATAAAAGACATTATGTTCTGCTTGTTTATGCATTAATAAAAATGAAGTGCAGTAACTTACTGAATTGTCAGAGTGGGTGTAATTGCATATTTAATCTTTCCTTTGCCGCTTTTTTGCTAAGAATAAAATCATCTGTGCGATAACGACTAATTCTTTTAATGAATGTTTTTATTCCTGAATACTGCTCCTATAACAAGACAGGGGAGCAGACAATCATGGCAATTTCATCGCGTAACACACTTCTTGCCGCACTGGCATTCATCGCTTTTCAGGCACAGGCGGTGAACGTCACCGTGGCCTATCAAACCTCCGCTGAACCGGCGAAAGTGGCTCAGGCTGATAACACCTTTGCTAAAGAGAGCGGGGCGACGGTGGACTGGCGTAAGTTTGACAGCGGAGCCAGCATCGTGCGGGCGCTGGCTTCAGGCGATGTCCAAATCGGTAACCTCGGTTCCAGCCCATTAGCGGTGGCAGCCAGCCAACAGGTGCCGATTGAAGTCTTCTTACTGGCGTCAAAACTGGGTAACTCCGAAGCGCTGGTGGTAAAGAAAACTATCAGCAAACCGGAAGATCTCATTGGCAAACGCATCGCCGTACCGTTTATCTCCACCACCCACTACAGCCTGCTGGCGGCGCTGAAACACTGGGGTATAAAACCCGGACAAGTGGAGATAGTGAACCTGCAGCCGCCCGCGATTATCGCCGCATGGCAACGGGGAGACATTGATGGTGCTTATGTCTGGGCACCGGCGGTTAACGCCCTGGAAAAAGACGGCAAGGTGCTGACCGATTCTGAACAGGTCGGGCAGTGGGGTGCGCCGACGCTGGACGTCTGGGTGGTGCGCAAAGATTTTGCCGAGAAACATCCAGAGGTCGTGAAAGCGTTCGCTAAAAGCGCCATCGATGCTCAGCAACCGTACATTGCTAACCCAGACGCGTGGCTGAAACAGCCGGAAAACATCAGCAAGCTGGCGCGTTTAAGCGGCGTACCTGAAGGTGACGTTCCGGGGCTGGTGAAGGGGAATACCTATCTGACACCGCAGCAGCAAACGGCAGAACTGACCGGATCGGTGAACAAAGCGATCATCGACACCGCGCAGTTTTTGAAAGAGCAGGGCAAAGTCCCGGCTGTAGCGAACGATTACAGCCAGTACGTGACCTCGCGCTTCGTGCAATAAAAGGAGGCGCAGATGCTGCAAATCTCTCATCTTTACGCCGATTATGGCGGCAAACCGGCGTTGGAAGATATCAACCTGACGCTGGAAAGCGGCGAGCTTCTGGTGGTTCTGGGGCCGTCTGGCTGTGGCAAAACCACCTTGCTGAATTTGATTGCCGGTTTTGTGCCTTATCAGCATGGCAGCATTCAACTGGCGGGTAAGTGCATTGAGGGGCCGGGAGCAGAGCGGGGCGTAGTTTTTCAGAATGAAGGGCTGCTACCGTGGCGCAATGTACGGGACAACGTGGTGTTCGGCCTGCAACTGGCAGGTGTTGAGAAAATGCAGCGACTGGAAATCGCGCACCAGATGCTGAAAAAAGTGGGGCTGGAAGGCGCAGAAAAACGCTACATCTGGCAGCTTTCCGGCGGTCAACGTCAGCGGGTGGGGATTGCCCGCGCGCTGGCGGCAAATCCCCAGCTGTTATTACTCGATGAACCGTTTGGTGCGCTGGACGCCTTCACCCGCGACCAGATGCAAACCCTGCTGCTGAAACTCTGGCAGGAGACGGGCAAGCAGGTGCTGTTGATTACCCACGATATAGAAGAAGCGGTGTTTATGGCGACTGAACTGGTTCTGCTTTCACCCGGCCCTGGCCGCGTGCTGGAGCGGCTGCCGCTCAACTTTGCTCGCCGCTTTGTTGCGGGAGAGTCGAGCCGCAGCATCAAGTCCGATCCACAATTCATCGCCATGCGCGAATATGTTTTAAGCCGCGTATTTGAGCAACGGGAGGCGTTCTCATGAGTGTGCTCATTAATGAAAAACTGCATTCGCATCGGCTGAAATGGCGCTGGCCGCTCTCGCGTCAGGTGACCTTAAGCATTGGCACGTTAGCGGTTTTGCTCACTGTATGGTGGGCAGTCGCGGCGCTGCACCTGATTAGCCCGCTGTTTTTGCCGCCACCGCAACAGGTACTGGCAAAACTGCTCACCATTGCCGGGCCGCAGGGATTTATGGACGCCACCCTGTGGCAGCATCTTGCAGCCAGCCTGACGCGCATTGTGCTGGCGCTACTTGCGGCGGTGTTGATCGGCATTCCGGTCGGGATCGCCATGGGACTAAGCCCGACGGTGCGCGGCATTCTGGATCCGGTAATCGAGCTTTATCGTCCGGTGCCGCCGCTGGCGTATTTGCCGCTGATGGTGATCTGGTTTGGTATTGGTGAAACCTCGAAGATCTTACTGATCTATTTAGCGATTTTTGCACCGGTGGCGATGTCGGCGCTGGCGGGGGTGAAAAGCGCGCAGCAGGTTCGCATTCGTGCCGCCCAGTCGCTGGGTGCCAGTCGTGCGCAGGTGCTGTGGTTTGTCATTTTGCCCGGCGCGCTGCCGGAAATCCTCACCGGATTACGCATTGGTCTGGGTGTGGGCTGGTCTACGCTGGTAGCGGCGGAGCTGATTGCCGCGACGCGCGGTTTAGGATTTATGGTTCAGTCAGCGGGTGAATTTCTCGCGACTGACGTGGTGCTGGCGGGGATCGCGGTGATTGCGATTATCGCTTTTCTTTTAGAACTGGGTTTGCGCGCGTTACAGCGCCGCCTGACGCCCTGGCATGGAGAAGTACAATGAGTGAACGTCTGAGCATTACCCCGCTGGGGCCGTATATTGGCGCACAAATTTCGGGTGCCGACCTGAAGCGCCCGTTAAGCGATAATCAGTTTGAACAGCTTTACCATGCGGTGCTGCGCCATCAGGTGGTGTTTCTGCGCGATCAAGCTATTACGCCGCAGCAGCAACGCGCGCTGGCCCAGCGTTTTGGCGAACTGCATATTCACCCTGTTTACCCTCATGCCGAAGGGGTTGACGAGATCATCGTGCTGGATACTCATAACGATAATCCGCCGGATAACGACAACTGGCATACCGATGTGACATTTATTGAAACGCCACCCGCAGGGGCGATTCTGGCGGCAAAAGAGTTACCCTCGACCGGCGGCGATACGCTCTGGACCAGCGGTATTGCGGCCTATGAGGCGCTCTCTGTTCCCTTCCGCCAACTGTTGAGCGGGCTGCGTGCGGAGCATGATTTCCGTAAATCGTTCCCGGAATACAAATACCGCAAAACCGAGGAGGAGCATCAACGCTGGCGCGAGGCGGTCGCGAAAAACCCGCCGTTGCTACATCCGGTGGTGCGAACGCATCCGGTGAGCGGTAAACAGGCGCTGTTTGTGAATGAAGGCTTTACTACGCGAATTGTTGATGTCAGCGAGAAAGAGAGCGAAGCCTTGTTAAGTTTTTTGTTTGCCCATATCACCAAACCGGAGTTTCAGGTGCGCTGGCGCTGGCAACCAAATGATATTGCGATTTGGGATAATCGCGTGACTCAGCACTATGCCAATGCGGATTACCTGCCACAGCGGCGGATTATGCATCGGGCGACGATCCTTGGGGATAAACCGTTTTATCGGGCGGGGTAAGGCGGGTGCGGTCGGTTCCCTCGCCCCCTTGGGGAGAGGGTTAGGGTGAGGGGGCGTTCACCGTACTTTCAACAGGTTAACTCCCCCTTTCTGAGAGGAAAAAAATTAACGCAGAATCTTCTTCTCAGCCAAATCCAGCGCAAAGTAGCTGAAAATCAGATCCGCACCCGCACGCTTAATCGAACCTAAGCTTTCGAGCACGACTTTCTCTTCATCTATAGCACCCGCCAGCGCGGCGAACTTAATCATCGCATACTCACCGCTCACCTGATACGCGCCAATCGGCAATTCAGTACGTTCACGCAGCTCACGCACGATGTCGAGGTACGCTCCAGCTGGTTTCACCATCAGGCAGTCTGCGCCCTGGGCTTCATCCAGCAGTGACTCACGAATCGCCTCACGACGGTTCATTGGGTTCATCTGATAGCTTTTGCGGTCGCCTTTTAATGCGCTTCCGGCAGCTTCACGGAACGGGCCATAAAAGGAGGAGGCGAACTTGGTCGAATACGACATAATCGCCGTATCTTTAAAGCCCGCAGCGTCCAGCGCATGGCGAATTGCCTGTACCTGGCCGTCCATCGCGGCGGAAGGGGCGATGAAGTCTGCGCCTGCAGCAGCTGCAACCACGGCTTGCTTGCCTAAATTTTCCAGAGTCGCGTCGTTGTCGACGCCATGCTCGCACAGCACACCGCAGTGACCGTGAGAAGTGTATTCACAGAAACAAGTGTCTGACATGACGATCATTTCTGGCACAGTCTGCTTGCAGATGCGCGACATCCGCGCCACCAGTCCATCTTCCCGCCAGGCATCGCTGCCGGTTTCATCGGTATGGTGGGAAATGCCGAAAGTCATCACGGAACGAATACCGGCGTTTGCGATGCGTTCAATTTCGCGTGCCAGATGTTTCTCTGGAATGCGCATCACACCTGGCATGGCTTCAACGGCTTTGTAGTCGTCAATTTCTTCTTCAACAAAGATCGGCAACACCAGGTCGTTAAGGCTAAGTGTTGTCTCTTCAAACATAGCGCGCAGCGCAGGAGATTTGCGCAGGCGACGAGGGCGTTGGATTAAGTCTGTCATGGTCTGCCTGATGTTTGTGGAATCGAGGGGCATAGTATACCTGAAGCAGGGTGGGGATGTTTTACGAAAGTTGTCGCGATGTTGACAAGAAGAGAATGAAAGAGAGGCCAGAACATCTTTGTAATAGAAACAGCAATAATTTTATATTCACTGAAAATATTTTTAATTTTTATTTATAGCCATAAATTATTGTTTTTGGGGATTTGGTTGTGCTGCTATAAATTGAATAATT
>MJGMH2__coassemble_609_pt1 | contig 4836 bp, 5 predicted proteins | sample MJGMH2__metabat2_low_PE_018 | metagenome-assembled genome bin MJGMH2
GAATTTACCCCTGTTTTCTCAGGCGAGTAGTTTCAGATTCACCACGCTGCATCACCCGTTGCAACACTTCCGCTTCCAGCTCCGCTAATCGCACCGACCCTAACCGGCGCGGACGGGGGATATCCACCGTCAAATCCAGACCAATTTTTCCCTCTTCAATTAACAACACCCGGTCAGCCATTGCCACCGCTTCGCTAACATCATGCGTCACCAACAGTACGGTAAAGCCGTGCTCCTGCCAAAGTGACACAATCAAATCCTGCATCTCGAGTCGCGTTAAGGCGTCCAGCGCCCCGAGCGGTTCATCAAGCAATAATAAACCCGGTCGATGAATCAACGCTCTTGCCAGCGCCACACGCTGTTTCTGCCCGCCAGAAAGTGCGGCAGGCCATTCCCCCGCGCGATTCTCCAGTCCTACCGCAGCCAGCGCCCGACGCGCGGCATCGCGCCACTGACCTTGAAGGCCTAACCCAACGTTATCAATCACCGATTTCCACGGTAGCAGACGCGCATCCTGAAACATCATTCGCGTGTCTTCCTGAATCTCAGCCAGCGGTGTGGAACCCGCTAACACGTCGCCTGCGGTTGGCGTTTCCAGACCTGCCAGCAGGCGCAGCAGGGTACTTTTGCCACCACCGCTGCGGCCCACCACCGCCACAAACTGACCTGCCGGAATATGTAAATCCAGTTGGTTCAGGACGATATTTTCTGCGTAATGTTTGCTTACTGCATTGAGCAACAATGGTGTGCCCTGGTTCAGACGAGCAGTATTCATACCGTGGCCTCCTTCAAATGATAAGCCGGGTTCCAGCGCAACCAGAGGCGCTCTAACAGCTGCGCACTGACGTCAGCAAGTTTGCCGAGCAGGGCGTAAAGAATAATGGCGACAACCACCACGTCCGTTTGCAGAAACTCCCGCGCATTCATCGCCAGATAACCAATGCCGGAATTGGCAGAAATGGTTTCGGCAACAATCAGCGTCAGCCACATCAGGCCCAACGCAAAACGCACGCCGACCATAATGGAGGGCAGGGCACCAGGCAGGATCACATGGATAAACAGCGGTATGCCGGATAATCCATAGCTACGCGCCATTTCCACCAGACCGCGATCGATATTACGGATGCCGTGCCAGGTGTTGATATAAATGGGGAATAGCGTGCCGAGCGCCACCAGAAAGATTTTTGCGGATTCATCAATGCCAAACCACAAAATCACCAGCGGGATCAGCGCCAGATGCGGCACGTTACGCAACATCTGAATGGAGGTATCCAGCAGCCGTTCTCCCCAGCGAGATAGCCCGCTAATCAGTCCCAAAATCAACCCCAGCGATCCGCCAATTGAAAAGCCAATGAGCGCCCGCCAGGAGCTGATCGCCAGATGCTGCCACAATTCGCCGCTGGCGGAGAGCGTCCAGAACGCCATCACCACTCCTTCCGGTGAGGGCAAAATACGCGTTGACAGCCAGCCAACTGAGGAGGCCAGTTGCCACACCGCCACGATGCCCACCGGTAAAAACCAGGGGGCAACGCGCAATAACCACTTCTTCACTGGCGTTGCCATCATTTTGTTCCTTAGCTTTGCGCGGCTTTACGGGGGATAAAATCATTCGCCACCGCTTCGCCTTGCGGATTCAGCGGTTGTGGCTGGGGTATTTCCGGGATGGCAACATCCAGATGCGGAAACAGCAACTCGCCAACCCGATACGCTTCTTCCAGATGCGGGTAGCCCGAAAGCACAAAGCTGTCGATGCCAAGCGCGGCGTATTCGTTGATTCGCGCAGCGACCGTCGGACCATCGCCCACCAGTGCCGTCCCGGCACCGCCGCGGACTAAGCCAACGCCCGCCCATAAATTGGGGCTGATCTCCAGATTGTCGCGCTTGCCGTTATGTAGCGCCGCCATTCGCTGTTGTCCTACGGAATCCGTCCGGGCGAATGCGGCTTGTGCTTTGGCGATAGTCTCATCATTAAGATGCGAGATTAACCGCTCGGCGGCCTGCCACGCTTCGTCGTTGGTTTCACGAACAATCACATGCAGACGAATACCGAAACGAATTTTGCGTCCATGCGCGGCAGCTTTCGCCCGCACTTGTTCGATTTTCTCTTTAACCAGTTCCGGCGGTTCGCCCCAGGTGAGGTAGAGATCAACTTGTTCTGCCGCCAGCTCCTGGGCGACATCTGACGATCCGCCAAAGTAAAGTGGAGGATACGGCTGTTGAATCGGCGGGAAGAGCAGTTTTGCTCCGCGCACATGAATATGTTTGCCGTTGAAATCGACGGTTTCTCCCAGCAATAAACGCCGCCAAACCTGGGTAAATTCCGCCGAGGCTTCGTAGCGCTCGCTATGATCAAGGAACACGCCGTCGCCTGCCAGTTCTTGTGGATCGCTGCCTGTGACCAGGTTAAACAACGCACGACCATTCGAGAGACGGTCAAGCGTGGCGGCCTGGCGGGCGGCAACGGTAGGTGATGTCACACTGGGGCGCAGGGCGACAAGAAACTTCAGCCGCTGCGTCACTGGGATCATCGACGCCGCCACCAGCCACGCATCTTCGCAGGAGCGCCCCGTTGGGATCAGCACACCGGTATAGCCCAGGCGATCCGCCGCTTGCGCAATTTGTTGCAGATAACCGTGATCAACCGGGCGTGAACCTTCTTCCGTTCCCAGATAATGCCCGTCACCGTGGGTCGGTAAAAACCAGAACATATTCAGACTCATAATTGTTTTCCTTCCAGTTGAGTGGGCTGCCAGATACGCTGGCGAATATCGACTTTTTTCGGCACCAGACGGTTTTCATAAAACAGATCTGCCGTTTGCTGCTGTAAGGCGGCAACTTCGGCGTTAACCGGTTTGATGGTGGTGGGAGGGCGATGATCCAGATACGAGGCAATCACCGGGGCTGGTAAGCCCATCGTTTTTGCCAATAAGGCGATGCTTTGCTCGCGCTGGCTGCGGGTTAACGCATCGGCCTCACTAAAGGTTGCCAGTACACCCTGAATAAATGCGCCGTTTTTTTCTGCATACGGACGGGCAGCCAGATAAAACGATCCGGTCTGATTGAGATCGGTGCCGTCTTTTAGCACCCGCACGCCGCCCTGTAATAATGCAGCGGAGTAGTAGGGATCCCAGATAGCCCATGCGTCGACGTTACCTTGCTGGAACGCGGCGCGGGCATCAGCGGGTGTCAGGTAAGTGGGTTGTATATCGGTAAACTTAAGCCCGGCCTGGCGTAGTGCGCGTAGTAAAAGATTGTGCGAACTGGAACCTTTCTGAAAGGCAACTTTGTGACCTTTAAGATCGGCTACGGTTTTGATCGGGCTGTTTTCTGCCACCAGAATCACTTCGGCTTTGGGCTTCGGCGGCTCGACGCCCACGTATACCAAATCAGCCCCGGCGGCCTGAGCAAAGATTGGCGGAATATCCCCGGTACTGCCGAGATCAATACTGCCAACGTTTAACGCCTCCAGCATCTGTGGGCCAGCCGGGAACTCCACCCAGGAGATTTTTGTTTGCGGATAGCGTTTTTCCAGCATTTGGTAATTTTTCGCCAGCACCGAACTGATGTTGCTTTTCTGATAGCCAATCCGTAACGCCTCTGGCGAAGACTCCGCGGCAACAGCAAGTGTAGAGACGCTAAGTAATCCCGCCAGCGCTAGTTTAATGATCTTACGCATGGGCATTACCTCGCAGAGACAGAAGATCGGGAACCTGAACATCGCGGCGGTGCAACGCCTGCCAGAAAGTTTCCAGCGCGGTATCAAGACGGGTTTGCAGATTTGGCGTGAACTGCGGCTTGTGGTGGTAATCAATCACCTGTGAGTCATCGGCAAACACGCCGTGCAGGATCTCCTGGGCTTTCAGCGCACTTAAAACTGGCTTAAGGGCATAATCGACCGCCAGCAGATGGGCCACCGTACCGCCCGTCGCCAGTGGCAGTACCACTTTGCCTTGCAAAGCGCGTTCTGGCAGCAGGTCGAGCAGGGTTTTCAGCGCGCCGGAATAGGCGGCTTTATACACAGGTGTAGCGATTATCAGTCCATCGGCCTGTTGCAGTTGTTCGGTGAAGGTCTTGAGTGCCGGACTATCGAAACGAGCATAAAGCAGATCTTCCGGGGCAAAGTTTTGCAGATTCCAGTGATAAACCTCTACATCCAGGCCATTCAGTTTTTCCCGCGCATATTCCAGCAAGGAGCTGGAGCGAGAAGGAAAGCGAGGACTACCCGCCAGGGTGATGACACGCATACTCTCTCCTTATAACCAATTGTTCTTTTTTTGTTAACATTGATAGCAATTCGGTCAGTCTGTCGGAGAGACAAGAAAATGCCAAATATAAATTTTGTGTATCTTTTTCTGAAAATAAACTAAAGAAAGGGCTTTATATATCACGCATATTTATTTATTGGATAGTCATTAGATGTTGAATCAATGAATTACTCGTTCAGTTAATATTTAAATATTCATGAAATCTATAAATTAAAGATTTGTCACTTATTGGATTTAGTATGCTTGATTTAAATGGCGGACAATTATTGTTATTATTAAGTCTAATGTCATTTAAAGGCATTATCATATTTACGAAGAGATCAGGATGATAACGATGAAAAAAAGTGTATTGACGGCGTTTATAACTGTGGTGTGTGCAACGTCCAGCGTTATGGCTGCTGATGATAATGCTATCACGGATGGCTCAGTAACATTTAATGGTAAAGTTATTGCTCCAGCTTGTACTCTGGTCGCTGCGACGAAAGATTCCGTGGTGACTTTGCCAGATGTTAGTGCCACGAAGTTGCAAACCAATGGTCAGGTTTCTGGAGTGCAAACTGATGTACCAATT
>MJGMH2__coassemble_621_pt1 | contig 2632 bp, 3 predicted proteins | sample MJGMH2__metabat2_low_PE_018 | metagenome-assembled genome bin MJGMH2
CTGTTCTTTCAGATAGCATTTGCTCATCGTTTATTGTTACCAGTAATGTGGCATCAATTTCCTTGGGGAACGAATCCTTTTCAACAGATGAAGACCTTGAGTGTGGTTATTTAATGAATACTGGCAATCATTATGACGTTTACCTCCCTCCTGAACTTTTTGACCAAGCTTGCGAGTTAAACAATAAGGAAAGGAATGCGCAAATTGATTTTTTAACTCGTTATGCAATTTAATGACAAATGCATGTGCTAAAACCATTGTTATTAGTCTCACACTTTTTTATTGGTAAATATTGCCTCTGTATTGGTAACGCCGCTGATATTCTGTTTAGCCACAGGTGTAATCATCAGCGGCGTGCATGAGGCAGGGGCTAATCAGGTATAGTTTTGCGTCATAACTTGCCTGTTTTTAAAGATGAAGATACAAAAACAGCCGCTCAACAAGCCATTTTGCGAACCTGTTCCCGGAAAAAAGTCATATTTCTGTCACACTCTTTAGTGATTGATAACAAAAGAGGTGCCAGGAATGAACAAAACGCTAATCGCCGCAACTGTGGCAGGGATAGTTTTACTCGCTTCAAATGCTCAGGCACAAACCGTACCGGAAGGCTATCAGCTACAGCAAGTGCTCATGATGAGCCGCCATAACTTACGTGCGCCGCTGGCGAACAATGGCAGTGTGCTGGAGCAGTCGACGCCGAATAAATGGCCAGAATGGGACGTCCCCGGTGGGCAACTCACCACCAAAGGTGGCGTGCTCGAAGTGTATATGGGCCATTACATGCGTGAATGGCTGGCAGAGCAGGGGATGGTAAAATCGGGGGAATGCCCGCCGCCGGACACCGTATATGCCTATGCCAATAGTCTGCAACGTACCGTTGCGACTGCACAGTTCTTTATTACCGGCGCATTCCCCGGGTGTGATATTCCTGTGCATCACCAGGAAAAAATGGGCACTATGGACCCAACCTTTAACCCAGTGATCACCGATGATTCCGCCGCATTCAGTGAACAGGCGGTGGCGGCAATGGAGAAAGAGCTCAGCAAACTCCAGCTTACCGGCAGCTACCAGCTACTGGAAAAAATCGTTAACTATAAAGATTCCCCTGCCTGTAAAGAGAAACAACAATGTTCGCTGGTGGATGGCAAAAATACCTTTAGCGCGAAGTATCAACAAGAACCAGGTGTTTCCGGGCCGCTGAAAGTCGGCAACTCGCTGGTAGATGCGTTTACTTTGCAATACTACGAAGGTTTTCCGATGGATCAGGTGGCCTGGGGAGAAATCAAATCTGACCAGCAGTGGAAGGCGTTGTCGAAGCTTAAAAACGGTTACCAGGACAGCCTGTTTACCTCACCGGAAGTGGCGCGCAATGTTGCGAAACCGCTGGTCAGTTATATCGACAAAGCCCTGGTCACCGATCGCACCAGTGCACCGAAAATCACGGTGTTAGTTGGGCACGACTCCAACATTGCCTCTCTGTTAACGGCGCTGGATTTCAAACCGTATCAGTTGCATGACCAGAACGAACGCACGCCGATTGGCGGCAAAATCGTTTTCCAGCGTTGGCATGACAGCAAAGCCAATCGCGACCTGATGAAAATCGAGTATGTGTACCAGAGTGCAGAACAGTTACGTAATGCTGACGCGTTAACCCTTCAGGCACCTGCGCAGCGCGTGACGCTGGAATTAAGCGGTTGTCCGATAGATGCCAACGGTTTCTGCCCAATGGATAAGTTTGATAGCGTATTGAATGAAGCGGTGAAATAACAGAAAACTCCCCCGCGTGAAGCGGGGGAGTCGCGTATTAAACGTTTTTACGTTCGATGGTCTGTTCGCCCCAAAAAAGCGAATCTTTATCGGTTTTAGCAAAGGCTTTGACTAACACTTCATCGCTACCTTCTTCCCAAATCTTTTCCGCCATTTTTTCGTCGTACCCGGCGACTTCGAAAATGGCCTCGGCTATTTCCGGCGACGTATTGCGCAGAGATGCCCATTCACCGACGTGATGAGCTTTCGCTTCTTGAGTTGGCATGCGTATCCTCCTGTTGAAGATTAGCCGTTAAGTTTAACTGCCAGACCTGCGACATATTCCCCTTGATAACGAGCAATAGACAGTTCTTCCTGGCTGGGCTGGCGTGAACCGTCACCGCCTGCGATGGTGGTTGCGCCGTACGGCGTACCGCCGCGAACCTGTGAAACGTCAAATAATTCCTGCGCTGCGTAGCCAATGGGGACAATCACCATGCCGTGATGCGCAAGGGTCGTCCAGGTGGATGTGATGGTTTGTTCCTGACCGCCGCCAGTACCGGTGGAACTAAAGACGCTCGCCAGTTTTCCGTATAGTGCGCCGGAAGCCCACAGGCCGCCCGTCTGGTCGAGGAAGGTACGCATTTGACCGGACATGTTGCCAAAGCGGGTAGGTGTACCAAAAATAATGGCGTCGTAATCGGCCAGTTCTTGCGGGGTTGCAACCGGTGCAGTTTGCGTTTTACCACCTGCTTTTTCAAATAATTGCGGCGGCATGGTTTCCGGTACACGCTTAACGACAACTTCTGCGCCATCCACTTTGCTTGCACCCTCAGCGACTGCGCGTGCCATCGTTTCAATATGTCCGTACATGGAATAATAAGCA